>Ga0316217_10002446_pt1 | contig 22333 bp, 8 predicted proteins | sample 1anoAmetaG_FD_203633 | JGI IMG/M metagenome (GOLD analysis project Ga0316217, IMG submission 203633) | Freshwater microbial communities from Trout Bog Lake, Wisconsin, USA - 1anoA | ecosystem: Environmental > Aquatic > Freshwater > Lake > Hypolimnion/Profundal zone | place: USA: Wisconsin...
ATACACTGGTTTCCGACTAAGATTTAAATATTTCGAATGAAATAAATTGGGGCGTAAGCTGCGTCAATCAAATCCATCCAAAAGCATCTCTGAATGTATTCTGGAGACCCAAAAGAACCCTTTTTGCATATACCTACTAACTAATAACAAATCAATAGATTAATCCCCATTTCGTGGGGTATACTATTTTCAGTGAAAGATTCCTACCTCTGTATAAGACTCCAACTTGATTCCTGCGGTTACTCTGAAGAAAACCATTAAAATGAAAAGAAGTGATCTATATTTATTACTATCATTAAAACCTTATTTGCTGATGTTACTAACTTTATATTGCTTAGATGTTGACTATTGATATCACCAAGCGTACACTACGTATCAATCGTGTAAAATAGCGATTACGCCATTCGACCTCAATTATGTCCACCATGAAACATAAGGAGAGTGCACAATCCTAGCCATACAAACTATTGTTTCTAGCTCCTTCAAAAAGGCTTTCACTATTGTCCTTTCAGTTATAACTCTGGGCATCCCCTTTTTACTTATGTATTGGTATTCCTTGATTAATGTAGGTGGCCTTCGCTAGAAAAAATGTTCTTTTACTCTTATTCTTCTCTCGAGACAGCCACCCATTTTCTCATATAAAACTACGACCATCAAATCTCAATTGTAACTAGAATGACTGACACTTTCTTTGATGGCGAGGAGTAAAGGACTTATAGCTATTTCGTCAATCGTTATCTTAAGTACTTGGTAGAAGACGATGCAGTACGGGTACTCAGATATCGCTAAAAAGTAAGGGTTGCTTTGGCGATGAGAGGGCAATAGAAAGGTTGGAGTTCATAACAAGTGACCAAACTTTGCAAATCTTTCGGCCCTGGAGCGATGGTGATTGAACAACCGACAGCGCTACAAATATTCGTCAAATAAATTTTCAGGCCTCTGTACATTTTCTTAATGCTAAACCTGGCTCTGCAGATACAAATTGAGTACTACTATTTCTGTGTGGTGATTGGAGTGAGTGCAATCGTGGGAATAATCCTGACTATCGTATAAATGCTTCGAGTCAGCTCCCAAATACACGAAATGTCTTTTTATTAAGTCCCTTTGCAAGTTCTGCGTAACGGGCATATCCAAGAAGTATCTTCATTGCAGGTTGTGCCTGGGGATATTGTCTTTTTCAACAAAACCATTAGGCTTCCCTTCGAAGGAGTGCTCTTGGAAGGAGAAATGCTCATCAACTAGTGTGTTCTAACTGGAGAGTCAGTTCCAGTTGTCAAAAAGGCTGAAGCTGTGAGTCAGCTTGTGAAAAAGCACGGGGATTTTGATAAAAGTAGTATCGTCTATGAAGGAACTACAATCGTACAAATCAATTCAAAGAAAAGAATGCAAGTCTGGTAAAGTTATCGATTGCAATACGGCATACCAGTTTGTGTCACTAAGACCAACTTCACAACCCTCAAAGGGCAACTAATCCGAAAAATACTGTATCCGAACCAAATCGAAAACACCTTCCAAAAGTAATCTACTAAGTTCCTGTTCTTCTTGTTCTTCTTAACTGTAGTATCCTATGCAGTCCTGACAATCAGACTGCACAAATTCATATAAGTTCTGACTTTGATTAGGAGAGGCCTTGATTTGATCACAATAACTGTCCCTCCTACTTTGCCGATCAGTATGACAATTGGTATCATCTACGCTATCAAAAAACTCAAGAACAAAGACATCTATACAATTTCTCCGAACCAAATCATCGAGGGAGGTTTACTGGATACGATGTGCTTTGATAAAACCGGAACTTTGACTAACGACTCCATGGACTTCAAGTCCTTGATATTAGCCAATAAAGATGGTTTCTCTGGTGTTTATTAGATTGCTAAGTACAACAAGGGAGATGTGATCTCGCCAGTCATGTTTTTAGCACTATCGAATATGGCTTGTAATCATACCGTTGTCAAACTCGAAGAAAACAACCAGTTGGTCGGCGATCCGATGGAAATTTAGCTTCTTAAGTTCAGCTAATGTTAAATCAAGACCTAAACCAATAATCATCATATCCTTTTTTTGTTTTAAGGCAGATTCTTAAAGGGCTAAGCTTATCAGAGGTATGACTTTGACTCCACACTTCAAAGAATGAGTGTCGTCTGCAAGCTTAATAACTAACTTACTTACGTCTTTGCCAAAGGTTCACCAGAAATTATGCTTTCTATTATGTCTCCTCATTCTATTCCAGCTGATTACAACTCAAAACTCAGATAGTTTGCTTCATCTGGGTTCAGGATATTAACCATCGCAAGTAAGGTAGTTTCTGGAGATTTCAGAGCACTCGATAGAAACCATTTATAATCCAACCTGTAGTTCAACGGCTTTGAGATTTTTGAAAACGGACTTAAGCCCTAAACCAGAGGAGCAATTGAACAGTTACGCAAGGTGGACATAAATCCTATAATGATAACAGGAGATAATCCGATAACAGGCTCGAATATTGGCTACCAATCGAAGATATTGGACTCTAACACTAAAACAGTGATTGTAGACTATTCAAAAGCAGAATTCTTCGAGTAATAATTTATTTATTCTTTCAAAGATGAGTAAGAAGTGACTTTCAGTCGATAGCCTTTTCATCGGGAGAGTAAAAAAAATGAAGAAAATCTTACAACTGAGCTAATCTATGCTGACAAGCTGCTTGACAAAGCACAACTCCATAACTACAATATTTGCCTCACAGGGTCAGCCTTCCACCAACTCTTCGGCCATGTTGATCCTGATAAAAAGATAGAACTGCATCCTTACCTCAAAGATCTGCTTCAAGCTACTCAAATATTCTCTAGAACCAAACCCTATGATAAATCAAACGTTGTTGCTATGTACCAAAGTTTAGGAAGAGTTGTTGGTTTCTGTGGAGACGGAGCTAACGATTGTGCCGCGTTAAACAAAGCTAACTTAGGCCTCTCATTATCAGACACCTAGGCTTCGATTGCTGCAGCCTTCACAGCCAAGCAAAGGCACATCGGTTCCATGGTCTAGCTCATAAAGTAGAGCCGTGCTGGACTAGCCACTAACTTTTCTCTGTTCAACATAATCGCCTGCTATGCGCTGACCCAATACACTTAGAGCATCATCGACCAGTTTTTCTTTTCGTACCCTGCTGATATGCAATTCGTGTACCAGGATCTGGTTCTTAATGCTTTGTTCGTCTTCGTTCTAGGAAATATTGGAACTGCAGATGAGCTTTGCAAATAAAAACCTCCCGCCTCTTTGTTCTCATTCGCCAATGTTATTCAGCTACTGTTTTTCCATATAGTACAGACAGCTGGCCAAGTGCTAGCGATTGTGGCTGCAGGAGGACCATTTGCCGATAGTCTCGACTACTACAGCCAAGGAGGATAAGATTACAACTACAAAATTTACCTGAGTAAAGGAAAAGGTGATTTTATGAAAGAATCCGCCTAAAACAACATCACATTCTTAGTCTGCAACTTCTTCTTCCTTGCCAGCATCATTGGCTTCACCATAACCAAACCTTGGAAAAAGGAATTCTACACTTATTGGCCTTTCGGATTTTTCTTCTTGATATCTCTCGCCTATACTACAATGATGGTAATCTGGCCATCTTCACGCTTCGTAATGTTCAATTTGAAGTATCTAAACAGTGATAGCTTCAACCAGTTCATGCTGGTAGTGGGTTTGGGAGTAGGACTACTGCTTATATTCGTTCAACGCTGCGTTTTTGTGCCTTTGTTCAAATGGATCAGATAGTCTCGTGAAGAAAGAGAGAAACTGGATAAACGGGAGAAAAAATGATAATTAACTTCATCTTTTAAGTATATCTTATTATGCAAATATTCACAGAGGGCTATTCTCTACATTAGCTAAGCTGAAAATCATTTTGCGTCTTCGAATATTTGCAATAGATTTTCATTCTATATAACCTGTGCACATTCTAAATAGCCGAAGTCTTACATGCGCTGAACTTAAAGTATTCGTCTTTTAAGGTTCTCTTCCTGATAAATTTCACTAGCACTCCTACATCAGCTATTAGATTAAAACCTTTATCAATTTTTGAATACTAAGCAATAACTTCACTATTTTTCCTTCCCTAACACAGAGTTGGTCCAAATTGCTCAAATCCGAAAAGTAGTTGTTTGAAAGCTGAATCTAGGTATGTAGTACATCTAAATGCTTCAAACGAGGTAAGTTGCACTTGCTGATGCCTCTAATCGATGAAAATAAGTTATTGTCTTTCTTATTAATAGACTAATACTGAGACATAGTCGAGTTAGCTGGGTTAGGCTAGATTTGTATAGTGTTTCCAACGAAATAATCATATTGTTGCCTGAATATCTTAATGAATACCGAGTTAAAGTACCATTAGTTGCTCGAAATGCACTGAATTTAGCCTTTTTATATTGCTGATTGTGTTATGAGCTGCATCACTGATCTTTCACCTAAATTAAGCTATTTTAATGATGGTAGAGATAACCCTTCGAGTTCGCCAAAATCTTCTAACTTATTTTTTTCTGTATCAGGTTGTGTTTACTTAAGTTCAAATACTTGAGCTCCCAGCAAATATCTTGCTTGAGACCCTATATTTTGGTTAACTCATTCACAGATAGATCTGCGAAGGCTATCTTATTGGAGCCAAAAAAGCCGAAATCGATTGAATTTAGCTTATTTACATGCAATTGCAAGCTGCGAAGATCGGGGAAAACAAAAGGAGATAAAACCTACAAAGAGGTAAGCTGACCGTTATCTATTTCTATTTTTGAATACAAAGCACGATGCTGGCTACATTCTATAATGTCTTCTTGTGTGGAAGCGGATACTCGAAATGGAGACTAGAAGTAATTAGCTCAAGGTGCGGCTTGTCTGAATATAAAAGTTTGTGCCCAAGCGTAAGATGAACTCTGTTGGAGTTTTTTCAACAAGCAAACTTCTGATTAGCTCATAAACGGATGAATATTTGTTGGGAGAGTTCAAAGGCTATTGCGGGTTGGGATATAACATAATTAGATGCTATAAACTGGATTCTTAGAGTATTGAAGACATTGAGCAATAGTTTTAATCAATATCTCTTATAAATTTGCTAATAAGTACTGAAGCTGTTGGATCTTTCATCCTGGGTTCAAAAAGTATTGTTGCTATGCTACATTTTGATTAGTTTTACTTGCCAGTCTATATCCTATTCAAACTCATTCCCAACAGCTATAATTGTCTTGCCTCCTTGTTACTTGTTTCTAGAGAAAACTATAACCATAACAAATAAGATAACCAATTTAATCGTTTTTTCTATATTATCAAGCTATTCCTTTATTCTCTTAAAACCTGTAACAATAATAACCTTCCACTTAAATTGATTGGTCAAGGTAGTTCGCTGAGATTGTGGCGTATTTTGAAAGTACTTGCTGCAACTCTTGTTTGTAGGTTAATTAAATACGCTCCATATCAGATTAGAAGTATTCTATTCTTTTCTAGAACAAATTATGGGAAACGAAGTCTCAATCGGCCCATCTCTGCAGAACCCTTGCTTTTAGTTGGAAAACTCTCACTAAGGCTAACTCCCTGAAGACAGCAATTTCATAAACATGAGTCCCATACATAGGTACACCAATTATAAGACAACTATCCCCATCAAGACCATTTCTTCTCTCAGACTTACCAATAACTGCCAGTTTCCTTCTGTCTAACATTTTGTGTAACAGAAGCTGAGCAGCAATCCAGAGTTGTAGCCGTTATAGAAGATAGGGCACTAAAAAAGTAACACACAAACCGCAATCCAATAATTGGATGGTTAAAACAAAGCTATCTAGATTTAAAACACCATTCTCAATTCACAGATAACCAATAAACCTCTGGAACCTGCCACTCCTCTGAGATAGAATAATACAGGTCAAAAAATTAATAGCCCTAAGGAGTAATCCGAAAACGAGTTCAAATCCCTCGTCATCAACTTTTAAAATTTCGTAGAACTGAAGCAGTAAAAAATAAAGGATTACTACGATTTCAAAGAGACTTTGGGTGAAGGTGCCTATGGGCAAGTGTTTAGAGCCATTTGCAAAAAGACCGGACAAGAACGGGCCATAAAAAAGATTAAAATCAAAAGCATGAAGCTGCGAAAAAGAAAGTAACTACTAAGCGAGCTAAATTTGCTTTCCAAACTGAGCCACCCTTCTATCATCATGGTCTATGAAGTTTTCCTTTGCGATGACAAATATTTTGTAGTGATGGAGTACTGCAAAGGAGGAGCAGCCGCAGATATGCTACACAAATGCAAAGAGAAGTCCGAAAAAACGATATCATACATCATCAAGCAACTTCTAAGTGCCTTATCTTACATGCACTCTCGAAATATAGTTCACAGGGATATCAAATTAGACAACATCGTGTTTTTACATCCCATCATTGAGCGAAACTCGCAGGATTAAAACATCCACATCAAGATCATAGATTTTGGCACTGCAGTAGAATTTTAAGGGAAAGAACTTTGTAACTATCGACAGACCGGAACATTATCATACATGGCTCCCGAAGTACTTAGAGGAGTACTCAGTACGAAATCTGATATATGGAGTGTAGGGGTGCTGTTGGTAATACTTTTGACTGGCACAAATCCATTCAAAGGTGGCCACTAATCGATCACAAAAGCAAATATCCACGGCAAAGTACTAAAGCTGGACGAACCCCCTTTTAGTAGCCTTTCAGCATAAGCAAAGAATCTGATCAGCCTTATGCTGGAAAGAAATCACCTAAAACGGATTAGTGCTGGAGAGGCTTTGAGTCATCCCTGGTTTAGCAATTCCAATAAAGCTGGAAACTCACTAACCCTGCAGAGTCTTAACCAATTGTTTAGATACCAGGTAATACTTTCAATATCTAGAAAGGCAACAATCTCATATCCGTAATCGAAAGCTATATTTCACTAAAGAGAATAACTCAAGAATAAAGGGAAAGGTTGGGCGAAATCTTCAATGCAATTGACACAGACGGCAATGGCACTATAGATATCCCCGAATTACTGTAAATGTACCACAGAAACATCGATAGTAACTACACTCCAGAAGAAGTGACCCAAATAATTAAATCGATTGACAAAGACAAATCAGGCAAGATTGATTTCAACTAGTTCATTTTGGTGATGTAGGGCAGGAAAAACCTTTTCATCACTGAGTTTCTGGCCGATGCCTTTGAGTACTACGATGAAGATAAGACAGGATATCTAGATCGCTAGTAAATCACCGAAATTCTTAAAGGAGGAGACATTATAGAAATCAATAAAATCATCAAAAAACTTGACACAGATGGTGACACACGGATTTCCAAAGAGGAGTTTATCTCCTATTTCAAAAACTACTGACTTTGTATTTTATGTTTCTCTGTAGGCATTTGCTTTAGTATCAAGGTTTGGCTATTTGGCCAATTATAGTCATAATGTGATATAAAATCCCTCTTATTAATCAAATGAACTCTAGTCCACTTCCCATCCTTCTTGCTTTTTAATGTCTTTTGCCCTCTTCCTAAACTTTCTTGTAAGGCACACTAGGGGCACTCACAGGGCGTAAAGATTTAACACTTCCTTTATTGCCTACACTTTTCAGCAACTATTCCTCGTATCTGTTTTATTTGTTAGCCCCACTTCTCACAAACCTTGATCTATCAGAAAAAGTAGCACTTTGAGGCCGAAGGAGTGAATGCCTTGATGAGTTCTTAAACCTGCGAGCATTGGCTGATATATTCAGACTGGTGCGTGCTAGCTGGGCTGAGTCTTGGATGATCTTATAGGTGGGATAATGAGTATGAGCGTGCATGATCCTCTCACATATCTTTTTGTTTTCTTGGTCGATTCTAACTTGAGCTATAGTATTGGCTTGCTGATGAAGTGTTTTGAGCCACTGACTTTCAGGCTTAAGCTTGTCTTCAGGATGTTTCGAATCATAAATGTAATTCATCTTTTTCACCAAAATATCGTTCTGCTTGGCAATTTCGAAGAGACGGTCTGAATGAAGGAGTAGGTACCTCTGCGAGCCATTTCAAGCTTGGGCTTGGCATATACAAACCCAGGATGGTGCGGCTATTTTAGCTTGATGACTGATTTCATCCTTTTGATGTTTTGCTTGTGCTGGTAGAGTTGCTTAATCAAGAAAAAACTACTTTTTCTTGCGACCATTCTCGAAGAATTTTGCTCGAAGCAGCTATATTCCACATTATTATTAAAATATAAATATAAACTTTCATAAAATATGGCTGCCAACCATACAAATCCACAGAAAGTATTAAGCTTACAACCATCCTCCCTCCATGATACATTAGAATCTATCTAAATACCTCTAATAAGAAGGTCTGCCTAGTTGTTGTCGACCCATTTTGCATTCGCTTTGCTTCCCCTCTCAAAAAATAACAATTTGACAAGATGCTTACAAATTTGAATTTAGGGTTGGCAGGTTATGTTTTAATGATAAATTTTATTGAGAATAATAAGTTATAATGTGTTAGTCTTTTTAGTATTATATAATCGTTAAATGAGATATTAGTCAAAGCCCTACCGCTCCCTCTCCTACGTCCAAAGAGAATCCCTCAACTTCAAGGAGAACAGAGATAACAAAGACAACAAAGAAAACAACAACATTCTCAATATCCAGAACAACAAAAACCTCAAACCTAAAGACTCAGAACCTTTGCCCATATTCAAACTCAAGCTCGAGCACAAAATTTCAGAATCCACGGCTAATACCTTTGTCTCAAAGTAGCCTCTCCCTGAACAGCTCAAAAAGACTTACACTTAACTCATCAGCCTTGACTACTCCTTAGATATACTCTCCCACCTATGTCTGAGTGCAGCAGATCAAAAAGGTTTGCTTTCTCTTCATGGGATCAGCGCCAGCTTACGCTCAAAAATGGTGGACTGGATGATCTAAGTGCTTTCTTCATATAAGATGAGCGAATAGACATTTTTCAGAAGTGTCTATTTGATGGACTGCTACCTCAAAAACTGTGAACTGAGGCTTTAAGTGAAAGACCTTCATTTGATTGGAGTTACAGCCATGTTTTCTGCGTCCAAATATGAAGAAATTCATCCACTGAAACTTAATGTCATCTATGACAAGATAGCACGCAAGAAATTCAAAAAGCAGGAAATATTAGAAAAATAGTCAGAAATGATCAGCACTCTTGGGTTCAAACTTTAGGTTCCCTCCGTCTACGACATCGCTAGACATATAGTTGGTAGTTCTATTTTTATTCAGAATAACTTAAGCTAAACTTCAGTGAATCTTCCAGACGGTACTTCAACAAGATAATGCTTTACCTTTCGAAGATGGGTCTGTTTAACTTGGATCTGGCTGAAGAAAACTCCACTTTGCTGTCTGGAGCCGTAGTTTTTATTGCCTTGAAAACGCTTTAACAGGTCGATTCCTGCGCTGAACCTGAGTCTAGACTTGGAAAGATTTGTAGACTAATATAACTGGAAGAAGAAGCAGTAATTGAGGTGAGTCGTAAAGTTTTGGACCTGGCTAAGAACTTCAGCAAATACTACCCTTCGCTGACCAACTTGAAGAAGTTCAACAAGTTCTAATATGAAAGTGAGTGATTAATTTAACGCTGATTGAGTTTTATTTTGCACTATGGGCTATCAATCCCAATTAATAATTTTATGGGGTGTGTGGGATCTGAAGAAAAACATAAGAAGCAGGAGAAGTCTATTCATAAAAATGACAAAGAAACCAATCTTAAATTAGAACCTGCGAAAGTCTAGAAGCCGAAAGACCACAAAAAGGCAGAATCAAATCATTTTTAGTTCGAAGTGAATGAGGCAAACGTACTAAAGCAGAACCAGGCGTAAGAGAAGTTAGGAAGTGCTAGCGTGGAGAAGTAGAATGCAAGGCTGATGGAGAGCGAGTTGAGCATGAAGAGGAAAGATAGTACAAGCAAGAAGGCCATCCTTGAAAAGTAGAGTATTTCTTAACTGCAGGTATAATATTCACGTGAAGGATAGTGCGAATAAGATACTAAGCGTGAATAGCTACAACTACTAGGCACTGCTCAGTAATCCAGTTGTTTTCCAAATGAAGTGATATTCCCAAGGCTTTTTGATGACGGATATCCCATGCTTGCGATAAATATTTATTACCTTGCCTATTTAATCTTTAACTCGGAAAGCAACGAGAGATTCGGTAATCTTTTAGAGGCAAACAGTATTAGAAGAAGGCTGAGCTATATTAGTCTTATTACCTTCGACCTTCGAATTCCAAAAAAGGACCAAATCCACACATTGCTCAATTTATTTATAAATAAATATAATTCCACTGACGCTAGACAGCTTCAAGGCTAATTACTTCATTGTGGCTGGGTTGAACCAATAAATTTTAAAAAAAAGGTAAGTTATGCCTGGAGTGAGTTCAGCTAAAGATTATTTATTTTTGATTAATTAAATTTGATATATTTTTTACCATAATAATGACTCACAGCTACGGCTACAAGCGCAGAACCAGACACAAATTCAAAAAAGGATTCAAGCAACACGGAGCCATCCATATCTCCAAAACTCTGACCACCTACAAAATCGGCGACATCGTCGACATTGTAGTAGACGGAGCCATCCACAAGGGTATGCCATACAAATACTATCACGGCCGCACTGGAAGAGTCTTCAACGTCAACCCCAGGTCCATCGGAGTCATAGTCAACAAGCAAGTCAGGAACAGAATCATCCCCAAAAGAATACACGTCAGAATCGAACATCTTAAACTCTCAACTTCTAGGGAAAGCTTCCTCAGCAGAATCCGTGAAAACGACAAGAAAAAGACCGAAGCCAACAAGAACAACCAGAGGATTTCAACCAAGAGGGTTGTCGCTCAGCCTGCAGGAGTAATCAACATTGCCAAGCCTAACATCGAACTTTTGAACGCCAAACTGGTCTTAGAGATTGTCTGATCGGCTTATTATGCAATTATACATTATAGCATTGACCGCAACTCCATTAAAGCATGGGTTTTAGTCAAGTTACTCTTAAATATTAACCAAGAAATATCATAATCTTCTTTTCATTTCGTCGAAAGATTCAAGAATATGCCCAGATTAGACTGTGTCTTTGCCTTGGCGTATGGCTTTGTAAACCGATTCGTTGACCAAGGCTTAAAGGTCTGCACCACACCATCCTTAAGATTGCTCGCTTATTAAGTGCAATGTTTTGTCAGTGATTTCGTATTTCTTTAACCTCTTTGATACGATTTTGTTCAAGATTCCCAGCCTTTCTTCTGTACAGGGAAGCCCAATCTGTATTTTCAGGTCGAAACGTCCTGCTCTCAATATTGCCGAATCCACCAAATCTAACCTGTTTGTCGCAGCAACCACCACTATCTTATCCAATTGTGAGAAGCCATCTAGCTCACTTAGAAACTGATTAATCGTTGAAGTGGTTTAGTGAGTGTCCCTTAAATGGTTCAAGCGGCTTCCTAAGGCATCGATCTCGTCAATAAAGATTATACAGCCGTTTTTACATGCTCTAGCTTCCTTGAAAAGCTCGCGGACTCTTCTGGCTCCCACTCCCACAAAAATCTATTGAAACTAAGAGGCAGCAACTTTAATAAACTAGCATTTGGCCTCATTAGCCAAAGCTCGTGCTAGCATTGTCTTTCCAGTGCCTGGAGGGCCATAGAATAGTACACCCCTTCTGATTCTGGCTCCAAATCTTTCGTATTTATTGGGATTTTGCATAAAATCGATTATTTACCTGAACTTAACCTTAACAATATCTCCACCATAGAAATCTTCAAACCCTTCCTTGTTTTAATAAACTTTGGGCGTCATATCGATAGATTTTGTATCAGATTTCGCCTAATTCAGCATATAGAGAGTAGTGGCACCAAGCATCAGACTGCCGAACATCGCCAAAGTTGTTTCTCGATCAAATTCTGGTTCCCTAGCTGAAAAAATAATACTTTTATTACTAGATAAAAGCACTTTTACTTAATTATTGTAGATATCTCCTCAGTTGGAAATCTCCCTACAACGGTTTTGTACCAAACTTATTCATTTTGGGAGCGAAAGAAGATAGTTTCTCCCTCTAAAATGATTTATTCGACATAGTTTCCTCTGAGGGCCTTCAAGAATGCGGAGAGCTTGACTTTGTTTTCGTGAATCAGATAATTGAGGCCTACAAATCCTAGAGTCACGACTCCCAATCCTGCAAGTAACGCATAACGATATTTATAGAGAGCCTTTTTAAGTTTTGACCACATCCAAAATTAAAGTATAAAATATTAATAGTCTTGAATATGCCTTGATATTATTCTTTGAGAGGCTGAACTACTAATAGTGTAGCTATTCGAGGACTAGCTATCAGCTTCCATTTTCAAGGAAGATATTCCAAACCTATCTAGATTCAGCAGATTTTGTGAAGATATCATTTATTTCATCAAAAATCGAAGCTATTTTCTTTTTTAGTGTGCTCAGTTGTAATTTATCTCTATTGGCTTCAAGCTTAGACTGTAATCATATTTTTTTGGCCACTACCAGATTAAATTTAGTAATTGTTGCTTTCGCACTCACAAAACCTAATAAAATTTATTAAATATGCAAGCCAATAAATCAGCTGGCTGCTCCACTAAAGCTACCTCCATATTCGCCAGTCTCTCACCTTTTAAAAATGAGAACTAACTCTTTCCTAAATGCGAAGAACTCTAATCCAAAGAGCTACTTTTTTACAAAGTTAAGAATAGAGAATTGCAAGAAGGAGCACTACGGTTAGCTGAACGTATATTGGAACTTGAACAAACCAATGGACAGCTGTTAAGTACTTTTGCGGTGTTTAGAAATCAACTAAAGATACGTGAAGACCCTTAACTAGCAATTCAAGCGAAAGAATTTATAATTCGAGAAGTAGATGAAGCAGGTAAAGAGTAACTCACACCCTTTCTGCAAACACTGCAACCGAAGCATCCTCCTCGAATTCTAGCAAGATTATCGCAATTTAGTTAAATACACAATGGTACTCAAAGACTAAATCGAGTAGCTATGGATTAAATTAGGTCAAAAAATAAAGACTTGGCCCAGTTGGAACAAATGAAGCAGCAACTTAGCCAAACCAACCACTCTCAAATCAGGTACACCTCCAATTACTCAGCACACTCGTCTCAGAAGTAGCTTAAACTACTGCACAAACTTTCCAACTCAAGAAGGAACTTAATAGAGTAGAGTTCGAATTTGAAAAACAGAAAGCGGAGTTATAGAAATTCAAGAAAAACAGCAAAGCTTCCAAAAACAATGCCCATCAAATAGGAGAATAACTGGAAAAGTACAAAAGTCTGATAAACACAATCCAAAATGAATGCATAGACAAATAAAGGTTACTCAACCAGAAAGTATTTCCACTTTTATCTAGATCTACCAACAAGATGTAGTTATTCAAGCTCTGGAAAAACTGATCAGAGACTCATAAATCGAGAAAATAGCTGTTGGCCGCAAGCAATAGGAGCTGCGAATCAAAAATTTGGAACTAAGTGTCAATTTACGCGATTCTAAGAAGTCACTTAGCCAGAGCAAACCCAATTTAGGCAAAAAACTCCGACTAACAAGCACAAAAGAAGATTGGTTAGTCAAAGTCAACTCTACGAAGTTATGATATTGCAATTATATTTTACAGAACCTTAAAAAGATAAGATTAATACCAAACTGACATTAAAATCAAAAACTTACTTTAGATTCCCTAATTAAGTCCACCTACTTGTTTTAAATGGCCCCCTTGATTGAATTCTGATGAAATTCACAGACTACGTCTTCATTGTGTACAACTTCTCCCCTGCTTGATTGTGAAACGATTGAGGAAGGGTCAGGAAGAGCAAGCATTTTGAATCTCAAGATTTTTACCATCTTGTTTCCGTGAAAACTGATATAGATTATTAAACTCACGATTATGAGGCAGAGAATTACCACCAGAAGTACCACAAAGTAAGTCACGGGAGTTCTAAAGCTCATCATAATTGTGCCGTGAACGTATTTGCTTAGGGTGTAGTTACTTATCCAGACGTAGATCAAATAAGGTGCCAAAGAACAACATACCACTGCTATCAGGAACAGGGCAGTCCAATGTCGAACATGCATTGCTATTTTGATAGTGTTTAGCAAAATTATCACTGAGTAAATAGTGACGCTTACCATCCAGAGATCAGAATGGTGCCCTTGAGAGTTGACTGGATGTCTTGTCATAATGCAAATGCATAGGAGAGCAGTTATGGTGCCTAAAACAGTGGCTTCTCCAATCCACTAAAGGCAATTCCAAACATTAAGCACTTCATTTTGTTTTCCAACAAAGTAGATCCTTGGCAGTAATCTGCGTATCTGCCAATCTATCTTGAACCCTTTAGGCAAATATTGGTTCTCACTCCACACCTCCTTAGTCGGGCCTTTCTTTTCTTTTATCTACTTGGTTTAGCTTTCATTCACCTCATTCGTTTATTCCTGCTACTTTTTTATCACGTAATTCACATCCTGCTCAAAGAGGGCTCTAATTAGGAGAGGTACTGAAGTGAAAAGTACGTTGTAAAGTGCAATATAGTAGTCATCGAAGATTGGCTGGCCTGAGTATCCATTGAAAGGAGCGAAAACAATGCGTGGAAGTGTGAAGAGTAAACTCTTGTACGTAAAGTAAAGGATCATTTAAGTGACTCGGAGGTAATTCCACCGGCCGTGAACAAAAAGTAATCTCCAGACCATTCTGAACTAAGGAAGGGCATAGTCGCTAGCCTGCACTGCACTCATCCCTTCCTCACCAAATAGCCCGACTCCTATGTGTGCCTATTTTAGCATTGATACATCATTGCCCCCATCTCCGATTGCCATACAAATTTCGTTGAGATACCCACGTATTATTTTAACAACCTGTGCCTTCTGGATTGGCAACAATCTACAGCAGATCACAGATATGAAATTTCTACTTAAAAGTGCGAACCTTTTACTGTATTCTTCCGAAACCAGAATCTAATTCAAGCGGTTACCTTAAATGACTAGACTGTGCTTGTGGTTCGGACTTGTAGAGAAATTTATCTCCCATTGGTCCATCTATTAGCTTATCAGCATACGATGATCTGCCCTGCATTAGATGATTCTGTAGCTAGGTTCAATAAGTGAACAACTTTTGCTTACCTATATTGCAGTCTCAAGCTTGTCCCCAGTCAGCATCCAAACCTTTATCTGCGCACGTTGCAGATCATGAAGAGTTTAAGGCACGCCTGGCTGCAACTGATCTAAAAGTGCAGTAGCCCCTATAAGGTCAAGGTTGGACTCAAAGTTGGCAGCAAATCTATCTATGACGTGTTGCCTTTGGGTTAAGTTAGATTCTTGAACGGCCTTGGTGAATTAGAGATGCTCCTGACTAGAAATAACCTTCATCGCAACCATCAGTGTCCTGAGTCCCTTCTGCGACAAGTACTGGACGGCTTCGGGAATTTTGAACGAATGCAGTTTTATCCTTTAGGAAACCACGTTGTCAGCCCCCTTAAGAAATAGTATTATTTTACCATCAATCTCTACAAGCACTGACATTCTTTTGCGTTCTGATGAGAACCCAAATTTCTATAAAACGTTGATAGTGGAAACTTTTCGATTGATTCTGACCGTGATACTCCCGGAATCCCGCTTCAATAGCTCATAATCCATAGATTTCGCTAGCTATATCAAGGCAATTTAATCTGGAGACTCACTCTAGTAGACTATTTTCTCTAGCTTGGTAACAGTGTTGACAGCATTACAACAGAGCAAAGCCAAAAGGTAATTGTGCATCAGCTACTGTTGGCTAGCAATCTTCATCTTTGCCAGGCCATCCTCTGACCTTAACCTTATTCCACGTAGCAATGAAGATTATTAGGAATTTGTAATATGTTGTGTGAAAAGGGGACAAACGTAGTTCTTGTCGGAGTCTAGCTAAAAGCTGTAAGTTTAACCAGCTACCACAGCTGAGTGGAAAGTCATTGAATTCATGGTAAGAGTGCCTGTTTTATCAGTGAAGAAATAAGAGATTTGTCCTAACTCCTCATTGAGAGCAGTATTCCTAGCAACTGCGCCCTGCTACTTTTGTTTACTGAACATGAGTTTGTCGAAATCTATAAAATAGCTTTGAGCCAACTTTACGATTTCCATACTCACAATCAATGAAATAGGGATTATTGAGCTGTAGTCGATGAAAAACATCATAAAGTTTTTGATGAAACTTTTAGCACTAGGCTTGTAACTTCCCCAGTTCAGGTATGCGTAACCTTTGAAAAGCGCACTTTCCTAATTCAACGACAGCACCGTCATGACCACGCAGAGAATGATCTGGCATACAAACAAGCTAACCAAAAGAACATTTAGTCTTTTTTAAACTCCCGTGATCTTACTAGATGATATTTGGGAGTTCATCATTATTTTTGTGCATTGTCCGGTGTAAATCACCAGTCCCCATACTTCTTATGTATTTTTAAGCTTAGCCCCTCTAAACAGCAACTGCTTGTTGTCATTGATATTGAATCTTTGCTGTTTAATTGCAACGGTGGCACGGAAATAGTCCAAAGATTGTGTAGGTACTTCCCCATTGAAAGTTCCGGTTAAATGTAGGGCATCTTAAAGGGTTTTTATCTTTGATGTGATTGCTTCAAAAGCGTACCTAATTTTGGAAGTTTTTTAGCCATCCAAGGTTGCAGTTTCAATATATGCAACTCCGTCATTTTTACCTGTACTGAGCAGTAAAAGATCAGCGGGAAAAGCTTCTTACTCTTTAATGAGGCAAATATCTCCTACAACTATCTAGCTCCAAGCTAGAGTGACTAGTTGCTGCTCTCTGATAACCTGTGTCTTATTGATTTGATTAATTTTTTTGTCAACTAAACCTCGCTGATAGTCTTCGTAACCTGAATAGATACGCACATACCTTCCTTTATCAGCGACAAGACCATCACAATACCAAGGGGGAGCCAGATAAGAGCTGGATTTAAAGGAGTAACCCCGGGAATAGTTGACATGACTGCAACTGCCAGAAAATAGAGATTAGCGATACGTTTGTACTGGTTGAGGATGGCTTCTGCATATTGGATGGAAATTTACTTGGAAAAAAGTTTATAGGGTTGTATTTGGTGGTCCTCACCATGTTAGATTGGAACAGATGAGCGTTGTCCTAAGTGTGGGCGGGGCCAAATGAGAAGGAGTAGGGATCTGCATACTGCGGGGCGATTTCACAGCAGATCGTGTTGTAAAAATCATCCAATACTTCCATTTAAGTTAAATAAGCAATATTTAATAAAGGTCTTTACTTGAATAGTGTTAGAATACATTTAAATTCGCCTTCAATTCTAACTAAAACAGCTTCGAAATTACTCACCTAAGTCTTATTTTATTCTATAAAAGCTCTTCGAATTAATTGCGAAATAATATTAAGTTTACTTAAAATGGTGCTTGTACATTACAAAAAGTCAGACCACAATCAGTTCCTCTACGAAACCTCTGGACAGACACCAGTCGCCACTCTCATCGACTAAATTGTACTTAGTATTTCTTAGGTAATTTAGTCAACAACATGAGAATCAAACTTGACATCTTCGCCTGCGCTATTGAAGAACTTGCAACGCATGGACCACTCAAACCAGAAGAAATACGTGGACTCACTGACCAATAACTCATCGATAATGCTCTTATTGTTTCCAGTGAGGAGAAGAAGCAGTGGGGCAAATCTAGATCGCCTCAAGGAGACGAAAGATATAACTAGGACAAGACCCACTATCGTATCGGCATAATCAAAAACTAGCAACTCACCAAAATGATGATCTAGACTTCAAACAAAGCCAAGAAGCTAGTCAGCTACAAAATGGTCGATCAGAAGCTTGTCATCAATTATAAAAGTATTTTTTATAGCATCTAGTGCTGCAGTAACAATGGTAATAGCTCAAGGCAGCTTTGATCATAGCCTTTCCCAACTGTGAAGGACTGGGTTAATGGGAACCCGCAGCCGCAATCTTTTCAAACCGATATGAGTGGGCAGACATCAATACCAACCAAATCGATGTATTCTGATTACTATTCAGTATTTAGATCCTAAAGATTCATCAATGTGGTGGGCAGGCAAGGAGCTGCTCAAGGATAAAACTCTAAATTTCTACACTGGCAAAAACGAAAAAACTAAAATCATAGTCAAACTCACTAAATCAGGATCAGGAGCTCCAGTACGCGAAGGTGCCATCAGCTAATAAACGAGGATAAAATTGATGGCTATGTACCACAAAAAGCAAGAATAGCTGAAAAAGATTGAGTCAAGTAATTAGGACGATTACGCAAATAGTTCATGGGCTAACCCCAACAACCTTAAAAACTATCTAGTCACTGGAGGTAAAGGAGTGGGGTTCAAGAGCTTAAAATGATCGATTGGTTTAAGCCAGGCAAACTTAACTTCAGTTCTTCTATCTACTATTATTCAGCTTTTGGTTAGCAGATCTAGGCTTATTTGGAATCAATAATGAATTTATGCACTGTCAAGGTCGATAATATACATGAGCCAATCACTGAGTAGTGCACTCGATGTCTCCTTCCTTAGGCTTTTTGCTATTCATCTTTTCAAACTCCTTCCGAAGTGCAAGTTCCTTCTCCAGCAAAAGCTCTGGCTTTTTATACTAAATACCAAAAGCAGTACCGAAACAACAAGAGTATTATTTTTGTAGGTGAAAGAAAGACTTTCCTTGTTGAGTTTAATATTCAATCGCTTGAGATCTGGAACATCAAATCGCTTGTAGTATTTCTTGATTGTGGTCTTGATCACTACCTCCTGCTTGTCATCGTCCACCTCTAGAAAGTAGGTCTACTAGGGGTAGGGCAAGTTGCGTATGCGCCACTGAAAGCTGTCCAAAGTGTCCTTGCGGATGAAGATAGGCTGAATCCAGACATATTTACGGCATTGTTGGATTTGACGAGGATTTATGAAGCCTGCTTGTCCTCAAACTACCCGATTTCATAGACCCACTTGGATTACTTGAAGTGAGAAGGCTGCTTGACTTTTCGAGATAGCAGCTCATGTGTCTTTAGGTCATACTCTTCGATCGACTCCTTTCCGTCAGGGTATACGTAGACGAGTCTTCGCTTGTTCCCCACAATCATGGAAGTCACAGTCGGTTTGTCGTTGAGCTTCTACTTGGTTGCATTTTTACCATCGCTGATTGGTTTGTATGTTGGATTTAATTTATACATTTTTAAACACAAAAATTGCTCTCAAAGGAAAATATAGAAGTAACTATCATTTACACTTATCCTTTGGAATCGAATAGCGAGATGGAGATGGAAAGAGATCTTTATCTCTCATGACTTCTTTCATCCAGACTCCTTCTCTTTTCCTCAACTTATGTCTCACAAATACGATGTCAAACTCCTTCTTCCGTGCTCTTATTACTCGCTAGTTGGTAAGCATATTTTCTCTTACCTGCTTTAACTTCTCTACAGTTTTACTCTAGGACATACAAAAGCCATTGAGCTTGTTCGTAATCAAATGGAGCTTTTCTGTTTTGTTACCAAAGATAGAAACCTAGTCTACACTGCCATCGAAAAAAGAAATGCCGACTGTCTTGGTAGGATGTGCAATTCTAATTTTTTGCTATTTGAGCTTGAGCTGCAGTGTTTTGAGGCAGTTGCTTTTGTTTGGGATGCTGGCTAAATGTTATTCTGAGGGTATTTTATTGATGGAAGATGTCAGCTATAATTGAGACAAATTCTGAGCCTTATTTTTTTTTCTTTCAAATTTGATCTAAGTCATTTTTGGAGTGAGTTGAAAGTTGCAGGTTTTTAGATTTTACTAATTTCTTTTGGAAAAATCGTCCTCATCCCTTCCTTCATGATCTGTCGGCAAGCGCAAATGTTTTCTCTATTGTGCTAGTGAATTGGAGGTGCAGGTTTCAAAAAAGTTCTACCGTTGATGCTACTTATAGTCTTTGTCCCCCCACTTTGAGATAGAGATATCGGCCTATTTGCGGTTGCTTCTGAACTAAGTAAGCAGAGACACATTTTTAACAGTTTCTTCTTACTCATCCAGAGAGAACAGATATTTCTTGGCAGAGGCACACTATTCCTTATCCCTGTGGGGAGAATCAGTTCTATATTCCGTTTTTAAAATTTTGCGGACAGGCTTGTGCCTGATAATCAAAGAGAGCTTTTTCTTCATTTTAATTATTAAATAGACCAATATTAAATATTGTAAGCCGATGAACGTATGAATGCAATCAGCTTGATGCAATTCAAAGGAAAGAGAAATATCACCACCGACCCATGTTCGCTGAGGATACTCTTTAGGATCTGCTCATCCACTCAGATCTGGATTATAACAGCTAGGAATCCCAAACCCAGAATCTCTCTCCTCCCAGCAGCCAGGAATACGACTCTGTCAAAAATGAACCCGAACAGTAGCTAGCCTTTGTCTAGCGAAAATACCAGAAATACAAAGCTTTGAGAAAGAACTTATACGCAAGGAAGACCGCAGAGTAGAAAGAACTTAATTAAGACATAAGTTCTTTCTCAGGCAGCTCATTAAGCAGCCTTAGCGAAGGTGAAAAAATCCAGAGTGCAAGTAGTTTGTTGGCGAATGCAGCCATATCCCATTCAACCCTTAGCCTAATCGTAAGTAAATTTGAAGCTATGTCCACAACCAAAGAACCAATAACGTTCAAAAAGATAGCCAGCCTTTCCAAGCTAGATATTGTAACAGTTTAAGATCTGTACTCAATTTGGAAAAAGGATCCAACTATCTAAGGTAGAATCAATGCTTCACAAATCAGCTAAAGAGAAAAGGCTCAATAGAAGATAACCCTCGTGCCAACTGAGAAGATGCTCAACAAATAAAGAGCCAAGACCATTGAAAGTCTGCTAACTAATAACCCTTATCTCACATTTAACTAGATCTACCTTGAACTCAACAAAATGAACCACCTCCGCTAAATCAAGTTTGGCAAGTTCAAAGAAATCAGTCGCACCACTATCACCAAACTACTCAATGAAGGACCTTTCAAGCAGGCACGCCTTCGTGTTCTTCCGCCTAACCGTAATGACCCTAATATCGTGTAAATTAGGTATCAGTTTTGTTCTGCCTTTCTGAAGGTTTACGAACAAAAGAAGTAGATTTTTTTTATTGACGAACACAGCTTTTAGATGTTTAGAGCATCTGATTGCATGTGGATCCGTCCTGACCTAGAAAGCAAGTCAGAAGAAAATCTTCAAAAAGATCAATTTTCATTAATAGCCGTCTTCGATATGAAAGGAGGGGCCTACTTTAAGATAACCAAGGAAGGAAGGGAGAAATATGACGATTGCAACGGATATATAAGCCTCATCTAGCAGGCTCTGTTAGCTCATTAGACCTATAACGGCAACAAATCAGAATATCTTGAAACTGAATCAGGACAAAGCCAAACTCATCGATAAGCTCGTAAAGTCTTGGTGATGGACTCTGCCATAATCAAAAATCTCTAGAAGCTAAAAAGATACAGACAACTCACAAAAGCGAAGATACTCGTACTGCCTCAGTATTCGCCACAGCTTAACCCTATCCAAAGTTGGTTCCAATAACTGCGAGAAAGGGTGAGGCAGAAAACCTACACCAGTAGCCTATAGCTATGCCAGGGAATACATAACATCCTCAATGACTACCAAAACCATGACTACACGCATTTCATCGTCAATGCTGTCTAACAGATCAAGCGTGGTTACTACAAAAGCAGATTTTGACAGATCTTTGAGAAATATGATTAGTATTATGTTGTCAAATTTTTGAATATGAATGCTCTTTATATTTAGGTTTCTCCTCTTTTCTTTACTAAGAATTGCTGCATTGATTTATTTATATAAAATGGTCAATAGCAATTTACCGCAGTTGGTTCATTATGCTTTGAATGATGAGTTGATTGAGGTTTGTTAAATAGTAACTACGATCAGAGACACTCTGCTTATTAAACTTCGATTTCTTTTTGACACCCTGGACACCGTCTGACTTTATCTTTGAATGAGTCTTTGACCAGGGGAATCCAAAATAGTACCCCCGTGAACAACAATAGACAAATTATCCAGGAGATGGAAGCCCAGCCGTGCTTGCTCACCACCTCAAATTCTTCCTAACACCCACACTGCTAGCATTTGGGCTTGGACACTACAACCTGGAAGTCACTCTTGCGTCTTGTTTTGCTGGAAAGGGCACTGAAGAGTTGCTATTCGTCGTGAGTTTATTCCTTCATTAAATGTATTATACTGCGTCAATTATCACCTTAATAGAATAGAGGAGCAGCATATGGTGAGTAGTTAGTGAGAAATGTTTCACAGCTCAAAATGATGCTACTTGTACCATCCGTAA
>Ga0316217_10002447_pt1 | contig 22332 bp, 13 predicted proteins | sample 1anoAmetaG_FD_203633 | JGI IMG/M metagenome (GOLD analysis project Ga0316217, IMG submission 203633) | Freshwater microbial communities from Trout Bog Lake, Wisconsin, USA - 1anoA | ecosystem: Environmental > Aquatic > Freshwater > Lake > Hypolimnion/Profundal zone | place: USA: Wisconsin...
CGGCTTTCTGCTGGCCAAGCTGGCCGGCCACCTGCTGCAAATCACCGGCAGCTATTCGATCCTGTTCCTGATCGCCTCCAGCGTGTACCTGTTCTCGCTGCTGATCAACCTCCTGCTCGCTCCAGGACTGAAGAAAGTGGAGTTCGCCGCATGAGCGCCGATTGCGAAGCGGGGAGTCAGCATCCGGCCGATCGGGCGCGCTGCGAGGAATTATTCTGTTACTTGGGCCTGTCCATTTGAAGGGAGGCAGGGGATTCACTGTTGTTTGCGCTCGCGGGGCTGGCGCCTCATGATAGTCTGCTGAGTAAAATACTTTGCGGGCTGGGAAGTCTAGCTAGAGAAAAGACTGACCTGCTGTGGGGTTTTGCAGCAGTTGAAGTTAGAGGGGAATTGGTCTCAAAGGTCCATGCAACGATCTCTTCATTCAAATGCGCAAATAGCATCCAACCGGACACCGCGCCGCATCAACCGGAACTTGCTCTTCAATCTGATTCGTACGAGGCAATCGATCTCCCGTTCCGACCTGGCGCGTGCTTCCGGTTTGCAGAACAGCACGGTGTCGGTGATCGTGGAAGATCTGATCGCCGACGGGTGGATTGTCGAAGGATCGTCCGGCCATCTGCCCCGAGGCCGCCGTCCGGTATTTCTAGAGATTGACAGCCACCGCGCGGTCCTGGCACTCGACGTTCACCCCGCACAGATTACCGTAGGGGTGTCGGACCTGGGGGGAAACTTCATTGCGCAGAGCATCATTGCCTTGCCGGAGAAGAAGAACAACGCACTCACCACCATTGTCTCGGGGATTGGCAAGTTTGTTCGGGACCACGAGGACAAATCGTTCGTAGGCATCGGCATATGCTTGCCTGGCCGTACCGATCTCCACCTTCAAGAGTTGACGTTCGCGCCGAACCTGAAATGGGCTCACGCAAAGTTGAAGTCGCGGATTGAGCAATCGCTCAATTTGAAGGTGGTAATGGACAATGTGGCCAATGCCTGCGCGCTTTCGGAGGTTTGGTTCGGCGGCAGCGATCGCAATCACGATCTTGTGGTCGTCAATGTTTCCGAGGGACTGGGGACGGGTATCTTTGCCAATGGCCGCCTGCTGCGCGGAGACAGCGGCATGGCCGGTGAGTTTGGCCACGTGGTGCTCGATCCTTCCGGGATCGAATGCGGGTGCGGTCTGCGCGGGTGCTGGGAGACCTTGGCATCGAATCGCGCGGCCCTTCGATACTACAGCGAAGCTGCTCCCAAGCGGCGCGTTCGTTCCTTCGATCGGCTTCTCAAATTAGTGGAGAAGGGAGACACCGAGGCCGTCGCGGCGCTCACCAGGGTCTCGAAGGAACTGGGCCGGGGCATGAAGATGATTGCCTCGATTCTGGATCCGAAGGAGATCGTTGTGGTGGGAGCGATTACCTCGGTCTGGCCGATTTTCGGTCCGATTGTCGAGGCGGAGTTGCGACAGAATTCCACGCGGACGACTCCCGCGCTTCATCCCAGCTATAACGGAGAGAACGCGCGCCTGCGCGGCGCCGTGGCCCTTGTACTGAACGAAGGCGAAGTGTAAGGAAAGAGCAAACGCGCGTTCTGTCTACAGAATCGTGAGCGCCTGGTTTGCCGCGAGAGATACAGGCGGGGAAAACTCGACCATTGTCCCGCTTGCCGTGGATGCAACGCTCGTGGTGAGAGTGCGGGTGCCGATGCGCACGGATTGCGGCGCTGTTGCGAGCTTGAGGGATTTGAATTCAAGCACGCCTTGCGCGCAGTGTATCGACAGAATTCGGCCAGTGCGGCGAATGACGCCGAAGCCCGATGCGGTGGCCCATGGAGCGCGAAAGTCTCCGGGAGCTTTGGGGACCAGGGCCAGGGATTTGTTGGGCATGTCGGGCTTGAAGCCGGTGGCTGCCAGCAAGGTGGCCCAACTGCTCATGGCGCGCGAATAGTGACCGCCGCATTCCACATGGTTCCACGGCTGGCCTGCGCGCAGATACCTGCGATGGATCGCTTCGACGACCTTGACGCCACCGGCGAATCGGCCGAGATCCATCAAGAACGAAGCGAAGGCGAATTCGATTCCCGACCAGAGTCCGCCGGCCTGCAAGTTGTTGAGCGCCAGAAGACCGGCGCCGCGCCGGGGGGCAGTGGCATTGTGCAGTCCGAATTCCGGATTGAAGTTGTGCTTGAAGATGCTGTCGATGGCTTGTTCGAGGTTCTTCCCGGAGATGGTGGTGGGCAAACCGATCAGATGGGTGAACCATTCGCCGGAGATCTGATCGGTCATGCACATTTCGTCGTGCGCCTTGCCATCCACCCAGAGATTGTAGTATTCGCCGTTGAAGAGCAGGTTGTCGAAGCTGGCCGAAGCCTTGTCCAGCAGATCCGCCCAGTGCTTTGCGCGATCTGCTTTGTCTGCGCACAGGGCGATCTTCACGGCGGCGCGCAGTGCGCCGAGCCACAGGGATGCGATGTAGGAAGGCGTTCCCCTCATGCGCCATTGGTCGTAGCTTTGAAAGCCTGTATCGCGGTCGGGAAGGCCGTCGCCATTGGTGTCGAGCGACTCGGTGAAGGCCATGGCCTTCTCCACATGCGGCCACATGGAGGCGAGATAGTCGCGGTCGGCGGTCCACAAATAATCTCGGTAGACCATCATGACGAATTGCGGATTCATGTCGACGCGGGCGAAGCCGGGGACATCGACCTGATCGAAGCTGCCGGAGAAATTGTGAGGCACCTGACCGAGATCGTTCTGCATGGCCATGAGCTGCTTCATCTGCGAGAGCTTGAGTTCGGGGAAGAGCGCAACGACCGGGAAGCTGCCTTGATAATCGACATCGGTGGTGGAAAGGCCGCAGCAACCGAGCCCTTCGCAGATGGCATAACTTCCATCCTTGACCCACCAGGTATTGAAGATCAGCGTGGAGAGCTGGCTGGACCAGGCAAAGGCCATGGCGTCGCCGAGAGATGTGTCTGTGAGCGTGCGGGCAAAGCGTTCGGTGGCCGCGCGATGCTCGCCGTAACGAGCGCATAGAAAGCGATTCACCTCCGCGGCGTTGCGGAACCAGTTGCTGTACATGTGGCCCATCGAGCGGCCTTCGGCCGTCAAATGGTTGGGGAAGAACCAGCTCAGCGTGAATCGAATCTCGACCTTTTGGCCGGGAGCCAGCTTGACGCTCGAAGCGAGCGCTCCGGTGCCCCAGGTAAGTTGCGGGGCATCGGCTTTTGCGAGCAGATTGTTGCGGACTTCCTTGAGCAGATTGCGATCGGCTTCCGGAGTGGCGTCCGGAACGGCGGCGCGGGCATCGGAGAAGACGCGCGCCAGGAGCGCATCGGAGCTGAGTTCTTCGATCTTCTTCTTGAGATCTGCGGCGGAGAGAGAATCGATTTGGGCTACGGTGGGCAGAGCGATTCTGGGATCGTGCGCTCCTCTTGTATTTGGAAGACGGCCGGTCTTCAAGTACTCGTGCAGGACGCTCAGCAGCATGTAGTTGACGCGCGGCGTTTCCCAGCGGCATGTGCCGGGGAGCGCATATTCCTGGAAGGTGCCGGCAATGAAGGAGTGCTCGCCGCCGGTGACGGAGAAGCACATGTTGCCGATGCCCGACGGGAAGTCGCTCTGCGCCTCGGTTTGCAGAAAGAGCTGCGTGACGCCATTTTCCTGGGAGAGCGAATTGGTGAGGCGGCGCTCGGGCAGAGCGGAAGCCAGCGGATTGTCCATGAATCCAGCCAGTGAGACATCGACCGCTTCGTTGCTTGTGTTTTCGAGCGTGTAGACAACATGGAAGCCGGGCGTGCCGGATTCGCGTGCATTGCCGGGCAGGAAGGGTGAGAAGACCTGCGCCGAGGCGCGCACAGGAATCGACGCGTCGTTGTAGCGAAGGCCGGTCATGGGGAACCAGGCGGAGTAATCGATGGACTCTACGTCCTGAACGAACGGCAAGGTGTAGGTGTCGTTCTCATCGGAGCGCAGATAGAGCCGCCGGACTTGCGGTGTCTCTTCGGATGCTTTCCTGGTACGGAGCACGAAGCGCAAATACTGCGGGCCTGGCGCAGGCGGGGCGGTGGTGGAGCGGACATTCTGCGCCCAGGGGCCGGAGTTGAATATCTGCCATTCGTAAAAGCAACCGTCGGCGCGAATTTCGACAAAGCCCGTGCCGATACCGCCCAGGGGCGCGCCCGAGCCCATGGGCATGGAGGATGGAATCGCCAAGGGCACGCCGGAAGCGGTGCTCTGCGAGCCTGCATGTGAGTTGGCCTGGCCGTTGCTCTGCACGGTAGCTTGATAGGGAGCAGCGAAGGCCCCGGGAGCGGCGATGGCTGCGCCGCCCGCGGTGGCAACAGAGGCAAGAAACTTGCGTCGAGAGAGGCTCACAGAGAACTCCGGAAGACTTCTACAGCGTTCGCTACCAGGTTGTCGGCGGTTGCGGATCCGTGCCGGTGTAGGCCGAGCAGCATGGCTCCTTGACCGGCTTGAACTCCATGAATTCGACGCGTGTTCCGTCGGGATCGAGCAGGTCCAATTGCCACTTTCCATCCAGGCCCAGTAGTGGCGGGCGCTCTTGCGCAGAGGGGACCCAGCCGCGCTGCTTCAGCTTGCTCTCCAACTCCGCCACGCTGACCACGCCCGGGGAGAAGTGGTTTGCCCCGCCAAGCTCGCCGCGCGAGGGAACCGCCGGCAGGTACAACATATACTCCAGCCAGTCGGCTCCGTCGGGAACCTGCATCATGACCCAATCGGTATGCGCCGCGGTCTGGCCGCCCTGCCAATAGAGGTGGAATCCGAGCAGGTCTTTGTAGAAGCGATCGAGAGCCGCGCGGTCGTGGGCGACAAATCCGGCGTGAATGATGTGCGTGCTGACAGGCATCGAAGCAGCATCGCGATTCACCCGCGGATGGGCGGCGGCCTGAACGAAGTAGATCCTGTTTCCTTCTGGGTCCTTCACTTGAAAGGAAAGGTCTCCGCTCGATTCTTTGGTGACAGCTTTTGGCGCCGTAATCCCATTGGCTGCAAGGAAGGCGCGCAGCGCCTCGGCATTATCGGTGGAGAATCCTATGCTGTCCAGGCGATTGACCATGTCCTTGTGCGGCGCGGGGAGCAACTGAACGTACTGCGAGTGATTGGCGTAGAAGCGGACGCCGGGCTTTGCTGCTCCGGCAGGGAACTGTTCCCAGCCGAGCAGGGAGGTATAGAACTGTTGCGATTTTGCCAAGTCGTCCGCATAGAAACTCACATGCGAGATGCCGGTGATGGCGGGTCTTGGTGTCTTTGCTCCTTGCGCAAACGCAAGGGAGGAAGAGATCAGCACAAGTGAGACTACAAAGAGACGGCGCATGGAGTTTCTCCTGGTGAACGGAGCCGGTTGAGGTTTGTGCTTTCCCACCCTCGCCGCGAAAACAAAGACGCGGCGACGGTGGGGCACCCGATTTTATTGCATGACCGAATTAGACGGCTTCGTTGGGTACTGCGGTCAAGGTGAACTCAACAGTGTGCGAGCCGAGGCGCGGATGCTTGGCGGTCAGCCGCACGATCCCCGCTTGTTCTCCGGCGCGGACCCACACCGCACCGGTTCCTCCGACCAGCGAGAAGGGATTGTCGCCAATCAACTTCCCAGGGCCTTCGAGCGTGAATACGATGGGGTCGTCGGCATAGGTGCGCATCGCGCCGAACTCGTCAGTGACGCGCAGAACGACGCGGGTGGTATCGGCGCCGTCGGCCATCAGGCTTGTGTCGTCGGGCAGCACCAGGAACTTGCGGTCGACGCCCCGGCCGGAGAGCGATTTGGAGATGACTTGCTTGCCGGCGATGAATCCGTCGATGCGCAGGTCGCCCCAGTCGCTGCCCCGCTTGTTCATGTCGAAGACGAACGGCGGATATTTCAGGTGAGTAAATTCCGTGCGGTCTGGGTCGAGCTCGGCGACCGGCTTCCACGGATTGGCTTCGTTGCTGTCTTTGCGGATGAAGATCTTGAGATGGTCGCAGTTGGAGCAGAACACAGCTTTGGTGAAGCCGACTGATTCGTCGCTGAGCGCCCAGTGGAAGGCCGGCTCGAGCACGATCTCTTCGCTGGGCTCGCATTGCGACTTGTAGAAACCGCCCGCCGGTTTCAACTCGCGGAAGATGTCCGTCACGCCGTGATAGCAGATGCGGTCGCCGGCGCCGAAGTTGGCATGGGTGTTGTAGTCGAAGGCGCACCAGCCGATGCCGCCGGCGTATTGCGGATCGGAGGCGAGCTGGTCGTGGATGCGGGCGTGGCGCAAGGTATGTTCGCGCTGGCGCTCGTTGTCGTCGGTGGTCTTTGTCGGGAAGGTGTGGCCGACGAACTCGGTATTGAGATAGCGAGGATGACACGGTTTCTTGAGCGGGAAGCCGAAATCGTTCATGGTGAAGACGTCTTCGAGGAACTCGGATTCCTGGAAATAGCGGATGCCGCCGGTTTGGCGGGAGTCGTCGAGCGCGTGGGCGAAGGCGTTGGTGCGGGTGTAGAAGTCGTGATCGTCCTGCGACTCGTTGATGCGCACGCCCCACAGAACGATGGAGGGATGGTTCCAGTCGCGGCGAATCATGCGGCCGACGTTGTCGATCGCCACCTTCTTCCAATCTTCGGGGCCGATATGCTGCCAGCCGGGGATCTCTTCGAGCACCAGCAGGCCGATCTCGTCGCAGCAATCGAGGAAGTGGCGCGATTGCGGGTAGTGCGAGGTGCGCACCAGATTGCAGTGCAGGTCCTTGCGCAGAACCATGGCGTCCTTGCGCTGCGCGCGCGCCGCCATTGCCTGGCCGACAAAGGGGAAGGTCTGGTGGCGATCGAGACCGCGCAGCTTGACGACCTTGCCGTTCAACGAGAATCCGTGGTCGGTGAAGACCGCCTCGCGGAAGCCGACGCGGCGCGTGTCCTCGTCGATCGCGCGCTCGCCTTGGAGAAGGCGCACATGCACGGTGTAGAGGTTGGGCTCTTCGAGGCTCCAGAGTTTCACGCCGCCGAGTTGAGCCAGAGAGACCGTGAAGCGCGCCGGGTCCTTGAGGGTTTCCGTGCTGGCGTAGGCCGGCGCGTCGGTGTAGGGGTCCATTGCGGCGGATGGATCCGATGCGGTCTTGGAGAGAGTCCGGTCGAGCGGCATGGACTTCTTGGCCACCACCCGATCGCCGCTGCGCAGTTCGACTTCGATCGACCTGCCGGCAATCCATTCGCCGGCCAGGAAGCAGTTCACGTCGAGCGAAGGATTGGCGCTCAGAACATCCTTGGGCTGGGCGAAGATATTGTCGATGTAGGCGGAAGGAACAATGCGCAGGGCGACCTCGCGGTAGATTCCGCCGAAGGTCAAGTAATCGATTTCATAACCGAACGGAGGAATATCCGCGCGTTCGGTCGAATCCACCTGCACAACCAGCACGTTCTCCGCATCTTTGTGCAGATGCTGGGTCAGTTCGAAAGAGAAGGGGGTAAAGCCGCCCTTGTATTCGCCCAGGAGGACGCCGTTGATCCACACGGTGGAGGCGGTCATGACGCCTTCAAAGTCCACGAAGACGCGCTTTCCTTCCGCACCCTTGGGGAACTTGAACCGCCGCCGGTACGTGGAAACAAACTCGTAATCCTTGTCGTCGAAGTTGTGCCAGGGCAACTCGATGTTGGTGTGGGGAACCACGACGCGCTCGAACTTCGAATCGTCGAAGCCGGGAGCTTCAGCGCCCTCGACTTTTGCCGGATGGAATCGCCAGTTGCGGTTGATGGGCAGAACGATTCTGCCTTCGGTAACTTGTTTTTCCGCAAGAGCGGCAGGCCCAGTTAGGGCGGCAGAGGCCAACACCGCGCCGGTTGTCTTCATAAAGTCGCGCCGAATCAAAGAGTATCTCCCTTCGAAGTTGTTCCTTCAGTCGAAAAAGGTGTAGAAATCCGGCAGTCCGCGTTGCGGGGAACTGCTAGGAAATCCATGTGCAAAGCGCATCGCGCAGCCGGTCCAGCGGGATCGGTTCGGGACCGTGCGCGAGGGCGAATTCCGGTGGCGCGACGACGTAGGCCTGTGAGAGGCTCTCGGCCACGCAGACGCACACGGTGGATTGTTGGTACTCCGCGAACCGGCAGGCGGCCAGCCAGATGTAAAGCGCCAGCATTTGCGCGTCGATCGCGCTGCCCGGCGGGTCGTCTACGGCGGGAAGCGGGTTGACCTGGTCGGGGTTGTCGAAGACCGCCACGCCGGTAAAAGGCTTGGGCTTGCTGCGCATCCCGAACTGCGCGGCCAGGAAAGAAGGGCGGGCGCGGCGAAACGCTTCGGCCGACGCCCACTGAGCGAAGGAGTTGCCGAAGATCACCGCGCCGTTGCCGGTGAGATAGAGCGAGCGGAGGAACTCCCGGATTGCGGGGTCCGCGGCTACTTCGGCAGGACACCAAGGAGTGACATCGACCTTGCGCAGGCGGTCGAAGACCGCATCGGCATCGACCAGATCCTTGTGCATGGTGTTCATTTCGTGCGAGAAGCTCTGCCGGTAGGTATCCAGCCGTCCGTAGCTCAGAAAGATGGAATTTGACGAGGAGGCGGTGGAAGCACTCTGGCGCAGGACGGTGTCGTAGAGGCCTTTTCCCGCATCCACCACCCAAGTGTCCGCGGAGGTGGTTCCAGGGCGGCATCGGGCGGCATCCAGCACGCCGCGAGAATGGCCGCCGGATGCGCCGGCGAGGAGGAACTCCATGGGGCTGCGATGCTCGCCGGACTGCGCGAGATCGAGTTTGACGGGCTTGCCGATGCCCAGCCAGCGACGCCATACGGTTGCTGGATCGAGCGGAAGAGCCTGGGGAATATCGAGCAGGACCAATCTCTTTTGCGATTTGTCCGCGACGCCACTGGTTTTCAGGGCATGTCGCTCGGCGGCGTCGAAGACCGCCTGCACCGCTTGACGCCACTCCTGAAAGTAAGGCGAGCGGGCCAGTTGCGAGGAGTTGAGGATGGTCTGCTCGGCGGTGGAGAACTCCCAGTGACGAACACCCATCTTGTCTTCCAGTTCGACGACATCGTGGAACAATGCAGCGGACTCATCCGGGGAGAGGCTGGCCACGAAGAGGAGGAGTCTCTCGACCGAGCGACGCTCGTTGGGGAAGAGATAGTTCCACTGATTGAGTTGCTGATTGACAAAGGGAAGAAAGGTGAGGGGCAGGCGTTTGAGCAGTCCATGGCTCAAGGCGTCCTGCAAATTCTGAGTCAACATCTTTTCCTCGGCGCTCATAGACCCTTCCTCTTTGCAGCAGGCCGCACTGGCGGAGGCAAAACCAGGGGGCGCTGCGTAAACGTTATCATCCCGATCTGAAGCTGGCCGCGCCTTGTCTCGCACAACCTCGCGCGTCTATTTCTCAGCGTGCTAATTGCGAAAATCCGTCAGCAAGCTGCCTTGCGAATCCACCGACTGGCAGCCCAGCAAGCCGGCTAGCGTGGAACAAAGATCGATATGGCGAATGGGGCGCTCGACGATCCGGGGCTTTTCCACGGCGGCGCCGAGAGCCATCATCCAGGTCTCCCTGGTCGAATCCGCGTTGGCGCGGTGATTGAAGAATCCGTTGGTGTTCGAGCCGTCGGGATCGCGTCCGAACTCGGGCAGGACCACCATGGTCGTCTTTCCCTTGTAGTCCAGATTGGCTTCCACTTCCTGCCAAAGCTGGTAGATCAGCTGATCGGCCGAGCGGATGCCCGCCAAGTGCAGCGCGTAGGAACCGAAGTGCGCCGCCTCCACGTCGGAGAAGGCGACCATGGTCAATTGCGGCGCGAACTTGCGCATGATCTCGCGGGTCATGAAGAAGGTGAGTTCGTCGCCCGAGGTGGGCCCTCCCCCGTGGACGAAACTGGCGATGGCGGCTTGGATCGTGTCGCGCACGCGCGGATCGAGCCGGTCGGCGGCGTCGAAGACATTCCAGCCCAAGCCTTCGTAGTTGCTGCCCGCCATGGCGCTCTCCAACTCGGCCTCGACTTTGCCGCGGTCGGCCATGTTGGCGGTTCGTCCTCCGCGCAGAGCATCGGCCACGGCGGTCAGCATCAGTTGCTTGGGGAAGACCACGTTGGCGCCATAGGCCGGGCCGTAATTGGTATCGGAGCTTGCGCCGATCAGGCTGGTGAGCGCCTTGTTGCTGGCCACCATCCAGGTGTCGCTGCGGTCGGCGTGAAGGCCCTTGCGGAACTGCTCGAACAGGGTGGGCGTGGTGGGGGCCAGTTTTCCCCAATCGTCCACGCGCTGCCAGTTGCCGGTCAAGATGCTGGAAATGGCGTTGAAGTGCGCGGTGACGCCTTCGTTGCGCGCGTGCGGATAGAAGAGCGATTTGGGAAGCAGGTCTCCCACGAGATGGGGGATGTTCACCGCGCCGTCGGTGGAAAAGGTCTCGTCGTGGCGCACTCCGCCCACAATGACCACGATGACTTTGTGGCCCGATCCCGCGGCAGGCCGTGGACCCTGGTCGGCTCGGGCCTTGGGGAGGACGAGGCCGGCCATGAGCATTCCCGCCGCGCTCAGGAACCTGCGCTTGGAGATGTCCACCAGGGACCCAGGATCGATCACGCGAGCGGAACCCATCTCAGCGGCAGGGCAAAGTTCGTTCTCCATGGGCAAACCTCGGGGGAAGGCATTTCTCAGGGCGGTTCATCGCGCTCTGGGAGGCCGGATACAGGCTGGGAGGATTATATTCGCCGCAACATGCTCGATCAATACGGGGCAGGCGCGCCTGCGGCGAGTTGGCGTCAGGATACCGTTGCGGAGCGGCGCAGAAGCGGGGAATGGCGGAAAAGCGGAGAGAAGCGGCCATCGCAGCTTGTAGGGAACCCTGCCGGAAAAGCGGCGCGCTCGTGCACTACGACGAGATGGCGGCGGGAAAGGGGAAGCGATGGGCGGAGCGAACTGTTCTTCAGCAGCCTTTTTTGCAGCGTGCCATGATGGCCGCGTGGAGGCGTTCGCGAAGGCCGGCGGGCAGGTCGTAAATCTCGTGGGAGCGGTAGATCTCGATGGTCTTGCGGGTGGTATTGAGGGTGACTTCGCAGTGCTCGCAGCCGTGCAGGTGCGCTTGCAATTCGGCGCGTGTCTCCGCGGTTACCGAGTCGTCGATCAGGTCGTCGAGCAGTGCGAGAAACTCAGAGCAGGTCACTTTTCATTCCTCGTTTCTCCGGGCCCCTTCTTCCTGCGGAAGTAGCGGCTCAAGCGCTCGCGCAGTTGCAGTCGCGCGCGCAAGAGGCGGGACTTGACGGCCGGGATGCTGAGGCCGAGAGTCTCTGCCGTCTCTTCTGTCGAAAGTCCTTCCACGTCGCGCAGGACAAACACAATGCGAAACCCCTGAGGCAGACCCTGGATGGTCTTGCGCAGAATCTCTGCCAATTCGGACTGGTTGTAGTTCTGCTCCGGATCGGGAGCCCAGTCGGCCAGATCGCGCGGCACGCTGCCCTCTTCGGTCTCGACGTCCTCGTCGATCGAGACCATTTTGCCGGTGCGCCGCTTGCGCAGCCGCATCAGGCTTTCGTTGACCGCGATCCGAACCAGCCATGTGTAAAATTTCGAGTTCCCCTGAAACTGCTCGAGTTTTTCGTACGCCTTCAGAAACGCGTCCTGCATCACGTCTTCGGCATCTTCGCGATTCTGCGTGATGTGCTGCGCGATGCGAAAGATCTGGCGCTCGTACTTGCGCACCAGCGTATCGTAGGCCGACACGTCCCCGCCGCGCACCCGTTCTACCAGGGCGACGTCGGGATGCGGTTCGAGTTCTACGGCAATTGGTTGGATGATGGCCATGGGTGTTGGTTGCGGAAATCTGTAGGACGGTGCGACTTTGTTTCGGGTGCGTGAACTTCAAGTGTAATCGACGGTAGGGCGGAGGACAAAACCAGCCGACCGGAAAAGGGCAGTTCCGCGGCGTCGACCCGCGAGGTGGGAAAGGGCGCGAAGGGTGACCCGCATCGCTTCTGGCTCCAGAAACGCAAGGAATCTCACATCCCGGCACCCTCTTGGAGGAGACCTTGGAGGATTTTTCAATATCGAGTGAAAGGCTGTCGCGGAGCCGGCCCTGTTCATTTTCCTTTCACATCCTCAGCCGATAAGGAGATTGGACAGATAGGGCGGACTTCATTGTTCAATTCATCCAACGAAGATCGTCATCAGCCGCCGTCGTCGTTTGCCAGCGGCTGGTTCCTCACCGTGCTGGCGATTCAGCTGATCGCGGTCGGCGCCGGCCTGTACATTTCGCGCAACGTTTCCACCGTTTGCCATCAGGTGGTAAGCCGGCACGAACAATTGGCGCGCGACCGCCAGCAGATCGACCGTTTTGTCCGGCGCCTGGATCAGGTCGTTCCGGCAGTCCGAGCCTTTGGCGGAGACGATAAACAGAGCGTAGCGATCTCCGCCGGCCTGGACTCGGATGCCGAGGCGGCGCAGTTTCTTCAGGACACTCCCGCCCAGCTGAACAACGAGACAGAGGGCGTGCGGCAGGCGATGGCCAATGTGGAGGGCATCTGGCGGACCTGCCGGCAAAGCCGGCGGGGACCGGCGCGGGCTAGATGCGGGACCGATCTGACCGGGGCCATTGGTGGGTTGGAGAAAGCCTTGAGCTTACTGGGCGCGGGAGCAGACCGGCAGGACGAAGAAGACGTTGGCCGGCTCTACGACATCCAGCAGTTGAGCCAGTGGAACAACAGCTGGGGAGGGCTGGCCTGCCTGCTGGTGCTGTTCGCCATCGGGTACTCGGCAAAGCTCTATCGCCAATTGCGGCGGGAGGAACTGGCCCGCTTCGGCATGGAGTCGGAACTGGCGTCGGAGCGCGCGGCGCTGGAGAAGCGGGTGCAGGCGCGCACCTCTGCCCTGGAGGCGGAGGTCAAGGAGCGTCAGCGGGCAGAGCGCGTGAACCGGGGCCGCAACCGAATGTTGGAGATGGTGGCGCGCAATGAACCCACCGCCGACATTTTCAAGGTATTGGCGGAAACCGTGGCGGAATTCCGCTCGACGTGGATTTGCGAAGTGCACTCTCTCAGTTCCGGCTCGCTTAAACTGGTGGCGAGTTCCGGGCTGAACGACAAGTTGAAGCAGCATCTGCGCTCAATCTCCGCCACCTTTTCCGATGCGCCGGAGAGCGTGGCGCTTACCTCCGGCGAGCCTTATCTGGTCGAAGATCTGGGAAACGTGCACAAGCCATGGAGCGAATTGCTGCGCGCCAATGGGCTGCTTTCGTGCTGGTCGGCGCCCTTTTTCGCCCCCGACTCGGGCGCGCTGGGAACGCTCAGCGTGTATACGCTGCTGCAATGGAAGCCATCTGCCGCCGACCTTGAAATCCTGGAGATGTCGCGCAACATGGCGGCGTTGGTGCTGGAGCGCAGCCGCTTGCAGGCGCAACTGATCGATCATGCCTATCACGACAGCCTGACCGGTCTGCCGAACCGCAGGCTGGCGCGCGATCGAATCGCGAACGCGATCAAGCGAGCAGCCCGCGCCCGTCAGGGATTGGCCGTTCTTTGGATCGATTTGGACCGGTTCAAGCAGGTCAACGATCAGTACGGTCACCCGGTAGGCGACGCGGTACTGCAACAGACCGCGCAGCGGCTAACCGAGCGGCTGCGCTCCAGCGACACCCTGGCGCGCATGGGCGGCGACGAGTTCATGGCGCTCATTGAAGGGACGACCAGCCGCGAAGCAGCTGAAGTCCTGGCGGCGGACCTGCTGGAAGTTCTGGCGGTTCCCATGCAACTGGACGAACTGGAATTGAGCATTACCGCCAGCATCGGCATTTCGATCTACCCCGAAGACGGAGAGACTGGCGAGAGGCTGGCGCAACATGCCGACCAAGCCATGTACGCCGCCAAGTTCGGCTGCTGCGGGGTGCTTTCGTTTTCGCCGGAGATGGACCGCGAACCAGCCGAACGGCGCGAACTGGAGGCAGAGTTGGAGTTGGCGCTGGAGACGGGCGGTTTCACGATCGTCTATCAGCCCCTTTGCCTTCCCAACGGCGGCTTGAAGGGCTTTGAGGCTTTGCTGCGCTTCCGCTCCCCGCGCCTGGGAAACGTTCCTCCCTGCGACTTCATTCCCATTTGCGAGGAGACACAACTGATTGTGCCGTTGGGAGAGTGGGTCTTGCGCGAAGTGTGCCGGCAGAGCCGGGAGTGGCAGGAGGCCGGGCTTGCCGGGGCCTCGATCGCCGTCAATATCTCCGCTCTGCAGTTTGTTCGCGACGACTTTGCCGATACCGTGGCGCACATCCTCGCCGAGACAGGCCACCCCCCGGAGATGCTGGTCCTGGAACTGACCGAGAGCCTGGTGATGCATGACTTTACCGAGTCCGCCCGGCAGATGGAGCGCCTCAAGCGGTTGGGCGTTCGCATCGCCATCGACGACTTTGGCACGGGCTATTCTTCGCTCAGTTACCTGCACCGCCTGCCCATCGACGAATTGAAGATCGATCGCTCCTTCATCGAGAGTCTGAATGAGCCGGAGGGCACCGGGCCCATTGTCGAGGCGGTCCTATCGATGGCCCACACGCTCGGCCTGACCGTGGTGGCGGAGGGCGTGGAGACAGCCGAGCAGTTGAATACCCTGCGCCAAGGCGGATGCGACATCATTCAGGGATACTTCTTCTCGCGGCCCGTTCCTCCGGCCACGGCAGCGGGCTTCCTTCTTTCCGGACGGCTGGAGGGCGGAAAGGCCAAAGATCCATTGTGTGTGCCAGACACCGGGGCTCAACAGGGAGCGTTTCTTCAGACGGCATGATCGCGGGTTCGGGGGCGACTCCGGCAAGTGCGCTTCCGGAGCGGGTCGAAATCGAGGGAGCGGGTTCATGAACTGCCGGCCTGTCCCAGGATCCGGTGCGCTTGGGGTCCTCCGCGCGCATCGTGCGGTAACGCGACAGGTTCCCTTTTGCCACGGCCGGGCCAAAGCGGCTTACAGTGGTGAGATGAGGGTCGCAATCGTTTCAACTTCCCATTTCGTGTCGGTGCTTTGCCTGGCTTGCGCGTTTGCTCTGCCGATGGTTGCGCCGCGGGCGGGCGCCCAGTCTGCCGACGACTCGCCGCAGCACAAGGGCGCAACCGCGTCCAAGACGCACAAGGCTGGCAAGCCGGCCAAAGCGGCGAAGAAGAGCAAGAAGCCGGTAAGCAAGGCTGCCAGGGCGGCAGCGGCGGCGCGGACGGCGCTGCTCAAGCGGGCTTTTGTGGTCTCTACCGAGTTGCGTCCCATGGCCGAACAACTGGCCAACTTGCGCACCCCCGCGGCCTATGCGGGCGTAACCGCCTACGCGCATCGGCAAAGCGGCGAGGCTGCCGCCGCCGCCTATCTGGCTCTGGGACACGCCTACCTGTTGGACAAGCGCTATCCCGAGGCAATCGCCAACCTGCGCCAGGCCCGCCAAGCTGGCGCGGTGATGGCTGACTACGCCGATTTTCTGGCCGCACGGGCTAACCGCGAGGCAGGCAACCAATCGACCGCCGCGGCGCTTCTGCATGGTTTTGGCGTCCGCTATCCGGATAGCATCTTCGATGCCCAGGCGCCGGAGTTGGAAGCCGACACGCTGCTGGCATCGGGCGATGCGGCGGGCGCGCAGCGGGTTCTGACGGCTGCCGCCGGGACGGCTTCGGCCAACCGCGCCGGCTACCAGCTTGCCCAGGGGCAGGTGGCGGTTGCCCTGGGGCAGACGCAGGAGGCCGTGCGCGATTTCAAACGCCTGCTGTTGGGACACCCGTTGAGCCAGGAGGCGGAGATCGCCCGTGCCAGGCTGACCGCCCTGGGCGCCGAATCCAGCCTCAGCACGGCGGAGTTGCGCAGCCTGGGCGACGCCTACTACAACGGTGGCCGGTATTCGGAAGCCAGTGAGCAATATCGTGCGCTGGCCAAGGATCGCGATTTGGATGCCGGGGCCCGCAACAGTTTTGCGGTGGCCGCGGCGGCGTGCGACCTGAAGCTGAAGCGCTTGACCACGGCGCAAGCCGAGGGGCTGCCCGACACGCACGACGACAACGGCGCGCGACGCCTCTATCTGTTGAATGAACTGGCCCGCAACCGCAACGATCTGGAGGATCAGAAGCAGATTGTCGCCCAAATGGAATCGAGGTTTCCGCAGAGTTCCTGGTTGGCCGATGCGCTATTCTCCAGCGGCAACATGTATCTGCTGCGGCGCGAGTACTCCACGGCTGCGGAGTACTATAGCTACCTGGCCGCGCACTTTCCTTCGAGCAGCAACGCGGCGACCGCCCATTGGCGAGCGGGCTGGCTGAGCTACAGGCAAGGGCTCTACTCCGACGCCGAGCGGCTCTTCGACGAGCAAATCCGCCTCTATCCCGGCGCCAAGGAGACGGTTTCGGCCCTCTATTGGCGCGGGCGTCTCTACGAGATGCAGGACCACAAGCCGGCCATGGCGGCCGCCGAGTACCGCACCGTGGTGCGCGCCTACCAGCACTACTTCTATGCCCAGATGGCCCGCCAGCGGCTGGCCGCGCTGGGAGATGCGCCGCCGACGCCCGCGCCGCAACTGGATCGCTTTCAGCCGGTCGCGGTGCCCCGCCTGGACGAGAGCTTTCCCGCCGACAGCCCGCACATGGCCAAGGCGCGCCTGTTGGCCAATGCGGGCCTGAACGAGTACATCGCGCAAGAACTTGCCGCCGATCCCGATGCCTCCTCCTGGGGCGCGCTGGCCGAAGCGCAAATCTACTCTTCGTACGGCGAGACCTTTCGCGCCATGCGCGCGCTGAAGAGGGCGTTGCCCTACGCCGCCTCGGCTTCCATCAAGTCCATTCCGTTGAGCTACTGGCGCATTCTTTTTCCCGAGGCCTGGTGGGACACGATCAAGACAGAGTCGGCCAAGAACCATCTCGATCCGTACCTGGTGGCGTCGCTGATCCGCCAGGAATCGGAGTTCAATCCTACGGCCATCTCGCACGCCAACGCCTACGGGCTGATGCAGTTGTTGCCTTCGTCGGGCAAACAACTGGCGCACGAGGAGGGAATCAGTCACTTCCAGACCTTTCAACTGCTCGACCCTGCGACCAACATCCGGCTGGGAACCCGCTACTTGCGCAAGACCCTGGACAAGTTTGGCGGGGTGACGGAATACGCTCTGGCCGCCTACAATGCGGGCGACGAGCGGGTCACCGACTGGCAGGCCGCCGGTCCCTACCATGGGATCGACGAGTTTGTGGAATCGATTCCGTTCACCGAAACACGGGATTACGTGGAAGGGATCTTGCGCAACGAGGAGATGTACAAGGCGATCGACCAGTTTGCCGCCTCGCAGGGTAGGGCAGGGAACGGCGGGGCCCGGTAGGATCGAATTGCCGTTGCCCAGGCCGGGTGACCGAAAAGGATGCTCCCGGTCTAAATTCCAGTTGACTTGTGCGCCTTCGCCCGGCAACACTGTTCTCAACCGGGGGCTTTCCTGCTCCCGGGATGCCATTCGCATCCTGCCGTTGTTCCACAACAGGGCCGGTGAGCCCGCACGATTGGTAAGGCGCTGTGACCTCGATCGACCGGAGGGCAGAATGTCAGCCGATTTGCAGTATCTGGAAGAATGGATCCCCGAAAGAATGGACCCCGGAACGGTTTTCGTGTTGGAAAACCAAGCCACATTGGGTCATGCCCACAACCCTTTCGTTGCCGTCATGTCCTGCCCGCGATGCGGAACCCTGGGGCTGATCACGCGCCGCCAGCTCTGCGGCGGCGAGATGTTGATCTGCGGCGGCGAGGTCTGTTCGGCCGAGTACCGGCTGGACGGGGAGATCATCAATTACCGCAAGGCGCAGTAGCCGGAGCGTATCTGGTCTTTCAATCGGCTGGCCCAGCGGGTTGGCGAGGACGCGGAGTTGCGCTTCCGGGGATTTTCTTCAAAATGAAAGGGGCGCCAAGGATTCCCGGAAATCGGACGCGCCGGCTCGGTTACCATAAGGCGAGCAGACTCGGCTTTCCAGCCCGGATGGCGAAATCGGCAGACGCAGCGGACTTAAAATCCGCGGCCCGCAAGGGTGTGGGGGTTCAAGTCCCCCTCCGGGCACCAAATAAATCAATAACTTAGAAAGAATTACCCTCTCCTGGAAAACATCAGAAATAGTGCTGGTGCCACTTCTGGGGCCGCTTTGTTCCAAAGCTGCTAGTATCGCGATCAGAGGGTAAATCCCATGCCGAGGAAAGTGGTTCGCAAGGAACGGGGCGTCTTCGAAAAGGTGCCGGGTTCAGACATCTGGTGGATTCGCTTCAAAGTGGACGGCGTGGAGCATCGCGAGAAAGTAGGGCGGCGCGGCGATGCCATCAAGCTGTATGGCTTGCGAAAGGGGGATGTGGTTCGTGGCGTGAAGATGCCAGCGAACATGAAGCACAAGGGCGTCAAGTTTGGCGTCATCGCCCAGGAAGCCATCGACTGGTACATCAATCATGAGCGCCGGGATGTGCGGAACTTCAAAGGCAGGATGAAATTCATCGTGGAAGCCTTCGGCGACAAGGTTGCGGACGAGATCAAACCGTCTGACATCGACAACTGGATTGGTGCCCACGACTGGTCTCCGGCGACCAAGAACCGCTACAAGAATGTTTTTGGGAAGACGTTCAAAATTGCGCTGGCCGACGGCAAGGTGACCAGCAACCCCGCCCGCATGGTGGAGCAGCGGGCCGAGAACAATGCGCGCATCCGGTTTCTGTCCGATGAAGAAGAAAAGCGAGTGCGTGAGTCCATCACGAAGCAGTTCCCCATGCACCTGCCGGAGTTCGATGTTGCTTTGAATACCGGAATGCGGAAGAGCGAGCAGTTCAGCTTGGAATGGCCTGAGGTGTCGCTGACCCGCAAGCGCATCCTGCTGGAGAAGACGAAGAACGGGAGTGATCGGGAGATTCCGCTGAACAAGACCTGCCTGAAGGCATTCGAGGCATTACATGCCGTCCGGCCCCATAGTGGCCGCATCTTTCAGTCCAAGTACGGACGCGATCTGAATAATCCCCGGAAATGGTTCGAGCTGGCCATTGAGGAGGCGAAAGTGCTGAATTTCCGCTGGCACGATCTGCGCCACACGTTCATCAGCCGCCTGGTCATGAAGGATGTCAATCTGCGAACGGTGCAGGAACTGGCTGGGCACAAGACAATCTCCATGACCACCCGGTATGCGCACCTTGCGCCGGAACACAATCAAGCCGCCATTGAAAGGCTTGATCCAGTCGAAGCCTGATATTTGTGCCCCGTTGCAAAAAGGTCTCTTGATGGCCCCAGTGAACGCCGTGACCGAACAGCGCAGTGGCCGCCTCAAGGCCCAGTGCCGGACTTGCCGACAGGAATGCAGGCGGAAGAACTCCGCTCAAAGTCGGCAAAGGGGCTCCACTCCTGAGCGCAGAACGGTTTACTGACCCGCATCGAAACCTGACGCCAGACAGAGGTGGCTCAAGTTCCAGATAGCACCATCCAGAACGTCCCCATTTCTGGATACTGGGGGTGGATTTGAGGTCTCCTGGATTCGCGAGTTTAATAGACACGAGGAGAGCACTGTGGTCACAAAGACGACAGAACAAGAAACAGATCGCGCTGGAAAGCGGCTAGTCCGCTCGATCCTGGAGCCATTGGGGTGGGTCGTCAACGATACAGTGGAAGACTATGGCATTGACTCGAATGTGCAGGTTTTCGATGGCAAATCGCCAAACGGAGCCTGGTTTCACGTTCAATTGAAAAGCAGTTTGAATCCAGACTATTCCTCTGATAGCACATTCATCTCGCAGTCCTTGAGGATGGATCACGCGCGACATTTTGCAGTTGAACTCCGCCAGCCGATATTTCTATTGATTGCAGATGTGACCAATTCACGGCTGTTTTGGACCTGCCCTCAGCTAGACCGTCGCCTGCTAAACCAGATTCAAACAGAACCACAAAACGTTTCGGTTACCGTGAGGGTTCCCACCGCTCAGCACCTACCGCAAACCGTTACAGATCTTCTTTCTGCATTGCGGAATGCATACATCGTTCTATCCAACCGCGAACTGGCGGCCAGTCCAATTGCGCATTTCGCAGAATCGTTGGTCTATTCCGCAGATCAAGCGAAGCTCCGTACTGAAATGCAAAACAAGAGCGACATCCTCAAGCTTCAAAGAATCGCGGACCTTTATCACGAGGGCAATATGGCAGCGGCTCGCGAGCGTGCAGATGCGCTTATGCGCGACCCAGATGCGAATACTGAAACTAAGTTTTGGGCCTCGATTCAAATTGGCAATATCGACATTGATATTCTTATGCATTCAGATAGACCTCAAGCAGAGTATGCTGAATATCGTCTTCACCACGCAGTAAGTCTCCAGAGACTCAGCAAATCAGGGCCAAAGCCCTTCAAGTTTTATGCCTTGGTGGCGCGAAGGGCGGCTGAATTGGACAGGATCGCACACGAGAATTTCAGCCTCAGTATGCTTCAAAAGGCTCATCTGCGGCGAGGTGGGGACCCCTTCCTGGTTTGGGAAATCTATGCGCGTCGAGCATGGCTCGCAAAAGCAATAACTGCAAAGTACAATCAATGCGTGCGATTGGCGCGATATGCTGCAAAGTCAAATGACCCTTGGGTATTGGGTCGCGCTCTTACGAATGTGACGAACGCCCTTGGTACTTATGTTGCGACGCTCCATGTTAATGGAGAGGCAGAGCTAGAGTCCGCGTTTGCTCAATCCGCGCTTCAGATAAGTAAGTTGGCCGCGTGGGCCAGCAGGGCGTCAGAGGATGAGAACGGACTCGCGTTGGTCGTGCTCAGCTCAATTCTTGTTGTGCGTTCGGAAGATTCGGAAACTTATAAGTGGGCAATGGAAACAGCGGACACGATACTTGATCCAACGATACGCGAGGACGTACTGCAAGGCATGAAGCGTGCGACGCGCAGATGGATGGGTGAGGAAGTTGAGGGAGATATTGTCGGCGATACAGTCTGGCAGGCACTTCAAAATATGGCCACGGCTCGGGGTGTCGATATTTCAGATGAGAGTTCTCCTCTGGTCCGGGCGCTCAGAATCGCAGTGAGGGACGACACGCCCGACCGAGTACTCAAAGAGTGTGAACATTTGCTGGTCAGCTATGGAGCAATCGGTCCATTGGCACTTTCGGTCAATGCCTTATTCAACATGAAGACGGCGTGTTCCAAAGTCGTGCATTGCACTCTTCACAACTTTCACTTTGAGGGTAAAGACCTGGATTCCTCTTACGAAGCGTTCAAGGCTATGCACTGCAACAACTGCACGGATCAAAAGCCGAGACTGGAGAGTTGGACATTCAGTGGCCGACCGACGCCGGAGGAGGTCGATTTCCTATTCAAGTTAGTTGGAACACCATTCGACATACGACACGTTGATGAGGACTAGCGCGCCTCCGGTAATCTGATTGAGAGCAGATCAGTACTGGACAGTCGGTTTGTGGCAAGGTTTTCCTGCAACCTTACCGAGGGATCACCGACCACCGTTCGCTCTCATGGGTTCTTCGTCATCATTAGCTTCGCTCTGCGGGGCAAAGCGAGTGAGAGATACGCCGGAAGGCGTGGTAACGCTAGCGGCGCGGACTGATTCCGGGTGATCCTCTCTGGCAAACCGCCGAACGGCACTCGTCGGAATGAGAATCTTGCCCCCAATTCGGCGCGTGGACAAACGCCCAGTCGTGATGAGGTAATCGACAGATCGAATGCTGAGGCAGAGTGCTTCAGCGGTGTCGCGACGGGAATATAGCAATTTCTCAACGCTGTGGTCCATGTGACCTCCCTTTGGCCCAAACTCAGATTTTCCGTATGTCCATTGATGACTGACGAGCCGAAAGGCCGCTCTCAGCGGCTCAACTGTGAGGACGTGGGTTCCTCAGACCGCCGGTCCAAATGGACACCTTCAGAGTCAACGCCAGCGAGTTTGTTGTCCAATACTTCCTGCCTATGGGACCATAGTTCAAACCTATGGATGCGCTTTGGGCTGCTTTCATTTTTATTGCAAGCTCCTTCGAATTGAAGCTAAGTGCGTCCATGTGCAACAGCTTGCGACTCGCCCGAGTCCGCGCAAATGGAGTCATCGACGAGTTATTGAAGAACATTGTTGTCTCTTTTCGAGCACAAACGCCTGTTTTATCGTCTAACGTACATGCACGAAAGAACGAACGCAGCCAAGGGACCTGTGATAGCCGTTCCTACGGCCCTCGAATCCACACCCATCTCTGCTCAACCAGAAATATGTCGAGTCACCGCCTGCAACATCGCACATCTCCAATGAATCCGCACCGACATTGAGAATTTCAACAACTCTAACCTGAATAATGCACGAAGCAGTATGCAGCGAAAGCCTGATGTGCTACAAACATGTTGACTAGACAGTGTTTACGGCACAAAAGGACTTTCGCTTGACTGATTTTACCCCGACACAGTGTGTAT
>Ga0316217_10002448_pt1 | contig 22327 bp, 20 predicted proteins | sample 1anoAmetaG_FD_203633 | JGI IMG/M metagenome (GOLD analysis project Ga0316217, IMG submission 203633) | Freshwater microbial communities from Trout Bog Lake, Wisconsin, USA - 1anoA | ecosystem: Environmental > Aquatic > Freshwater > Lake > Hypolimnion/Profundal zone | place: USA: Wisconsin...
GCGTTTCATGACTTGGTATAACGAAGACCACGTGCACTCGGGCATTGGCTATCACACGCCCGCCGACCTTAACCACGGACGAGCGGAGCAGGTTCGAGAACTACGCGGTGCGGTGCTGCTCGACGCTTACGCTCTTCACCCCGAGCGGTTCGTCCGCAAGATTCCCACTCCACCGGCACTTCCAACCGTCGCGTGGATCAATCAACCGGCGAAGGAGGTCGCTAACTCACTGAATTGAATCAAGAACTGTCTCAAAAGACTTGACACGCGCCGCCATGAGTACAACTGACACTCCTCGGTTTTTATTTGGAGGAAAATTCCTCGACCATAGAGTTGATTTGCTTTGCGCCCGGTGCGCCCGAAAGAGTGTCGTGAACGTAATGGGAAGGGCCGGCGTGGTTAATGGCGAGGTCTTCTATTGGTTGAGGAAGAACGCCAAGAATTCGGATGCGGTCGTTGGATTTCCTGAACTCGACCGAATGGGAGACGGAAGGAAAAAGGTCCGCAATAACTGGTCCATTCCCGTGATGCAAGGGAATGGATTTGAACTCGTCTGCTCGGACTGTAAATCCAAGCCTTTGGTCAACGCTTATGACCTTGCGCTCGTCGTTGGACACGTCGTCAAGGACTGCGAAGTACCTTCATCAGGGGCGCCAATCTTCGTCGATCACAATGGCGAGATACTCATTGAATAGGGCAAATTGCAGCCAAATTCGTATCGATCAACCTCTCGTCTAAAAGATCTAGACAGGCGTAAACGCCGTTCTGCAGGTTCCCGACGAGGCCCCCAGCTTTGCAACAACCGTAATGGTTACACGAAACCCACTTGTCGCACGGGAAATTCGGTAAGCAACTGAAGCTGATCCTGAAACACTCGCAACCGTGGATTCAGTCGTGTTGGTTGATTTGTAGTGAGCCGTCGTAGTGACTTTGGCATTTCTTCTGGTGTGAATTGACACAATTACTGTTGAGTAGTCCGATGGACGAGAGTTGCTTACATGAGCGGTGCAAGGCAATGCAGCAGCCCCGGCTTCTCCTTGGCACACACCGAACATTGGAATAGCGAAGAGTGCGACGGCAAAGAGCATCTTGCTCACGTTCGAGCTTGCTTTTGGTGACTTCATGCTTTCTCCTTCGCTGATTAATACCCAATTGGTTATGCACTCTGCGAGTTAATTGTGTCAGCAACTTCTAAGCGTTTTCCTCTTCAACTGCTTTCGATTGGCTGATAATCCAACTCGCGATATAGCCGGTGAGGCTGGCGAGAAGACCGATTCCGAAGACAATTAAGACCGCGGCCAAAAGACGGCCCTCGTTCGTGACTGGAAATCGATCCCCGTAGCCAATGGTTGTGACTGTAACCAATGCCCACCACAGAGCATCGCTCGGAGTTTTGATATTTCCTCCTGGTGCGAATCGCTCAACATTTAACACTGCAGCGCCCATGATGATCATCATGAGAAGGCCGATTGAGGAAATGATCCAAGGAATTGAGGCGACCATTGATTCTCGGGGGCGAGTACTGGCTTGGCGAGCAAACACAATCCCGCGTATTGCGCGAATTGGTCGAAAGAACGGAATGGCCACTAAAAGCAATGCCAACCATTCACTCTTCAAGAATCGGCGCCTGTTTTGAGCGAGTTTGAATTGAACTACATAGTCCGCAACGAAGACCGCCCAGCAGAGATACTCGACTGTGATGCAAAGAGTCTTGACATTGTTTGATACGGGGTACCAGTAAATCGGAAAGACGTAGACGAACGTGTAAAGCAAGCTGAGGGCAATCAGCGGCCACGCTGAGCGTCTCTGCCAAGCCTTCAAACGCGCTTCGCTCAGATTTGGTTTCTTCATGGCTGCGGCACTTATTAAGGGCTGACTATTTGCTGAGGCCGAAGGACCTCAAGAGTTTTCTCGTAATTCCGTTCGACTTGGCGTAGACCTTGCGCCTCGCGTATCGCTTGCCGAACGCTGCCGGACCTTGACCGGCGGCGTCAATATTTCCTAAGTCACGCGCGGCCCTATAAAACTGAGACCGCAGACTTTTTCTTCGCGCCATGAAAGCCGTTCCCCTGTCTTGAGAGTTAATTCTCAGCCATTGAAGATGTAGCACATCTCAAACTGTGGTGCGCAAAAGGCTGTCCGTTGGCGTTTCCACTTGGAGAATCAATGAATTTCTGGTGGTCGGCTGTGGATTGTTACTCTTTGGTGTCAAACGAACTGAGGTGACCGCGTTGGGGCTATTCAAAAGGGCCAAGAGCCCTGTGTCCAGGCAGTCGCCGAACTCGCGTTCCGTTTTGGTTGGAGGGGTGCCTCAAGGCCCTGTCCACGGACCGCCAGATCACGATCCGGGTTGGGAATACCTTTATTTGGCGACTCAACTCGCCAAAGGAATACACGGTCTTGACGCGCGGTTCAACAAGTACATGTCCGGTCAAGTGACGCCCACTGGAGTATCGGTTTCTGATCCAGTTCGAGACGCGAAATCCAGGTGCGACGAAGCGGCCGAAATTGTCGATCAAGTCAATAAGTACTTCGATCCCAAACTCTTGGAATCGGCATTTGGACCATTGGGCGTTGCGGGCGACGAGGCAACCATTCGATTCGTTGCCGATGGCATCGCCGGCGTTTTTGAATCGTGTTTGAAGTGGGGCGAGACCATTAGGGGAACTGCAGTGCCCATCCAATGGCAGTCGCTCTACGCGTCGCTCGCTGACATGGTTACGCTTCCGATGCAGGAAATCCAAGAGTTCTCGAAGGATTTCTTATCCGCTGTCGAAGAAAGCGTCGGAGCTGTTCGTGCAGGAAAGAGCACCGGACAAGTACTTAACTTCACGCTCAAGATAACCATCGATCCAGCAGTGACGAAAAGGTTCGAGGCAGCTTTGGGAGCTTTGGAAAAGACTCTCTAACGAATGGTCTCGCATTGGAACATTCGCACGACCTTGCCGAACCCTGGGAACGACGAGCAATACGAACTGACCTTCCCCCCGTTTTCGCCATGGGAATGAATCGCGCAATTTCGCAACTCTTGTCTGGGCGCTCTGTGGGCGTTAGTGGGCGTGTAACACTGGTCAATTCTGGTTATTCGCGAACACTCTTGAGTAAGTGCGCAGCCCATTGTTTGATTGATGATTACTCAAAATCCTTGGAGCGGGCGACGAGAATCGAACTCGCGTTCTCAGCTTGGGAAGCTGATGTTCTACCGCTGAACTACACCCGCGCGACTCCCATGGTACCTTTCTCGAACATTGGAGTGCGCTGGCCGTGTTCCAGCGTGACCCGACTGACTTCGCGATGTGCCACGATGATGGCCATGGGAAACTCAAGTTGGCAAAGCCATTGGAACAGTCATCCCGGCGTGCGCACCGGTAGCGAGCTCTCGTTCGGTGAGCGATCTGCGGACAGGATGCGTAACCTCATGGGGTCGTGGCCTTTCGTGTTCGGCTTCTTCGGGGTGCTGATCTTGTGGGCACTTGTCAACACGCTGTTGATCCAGCACGTGCTGCACCACAAGGCTTTTGACCCTTATCCCTACATCCTCCTCAACCTTTTCCTTTCCATGATGGCGGGCGTTCAGGCGGCGGCCCTGCTGATCGCCGCGAAGCGCGCGGACTCCATCTCCTCAGAAGTCGCCCTGCACACTGCGAACAACACCGATGACATCAAGTTGCTTCTCAAGGAGAACACGGACCTGACGACTCAGGTCAAGGCCAATACCGACCTTCTCGAGGAAATTCACTTGCACGTCACCAGTATCGGAAAGAAGATTGGCGCGGATTTCGGCCGTTTCGCCCCTGGGGAGACCCCGCCAGCGCAGTAGGAGACCGAACGCTCCCATGGAATCGAGAATTCCAACGCCATTCTTGGGGCGCTCTTAGGTAGCTTCATTACTCTCGTTGCGTGTCTCCAACCCGACAACTGCACCGAACTGATCGTCCTACGTGGGCGAATCATTCGATGACGACGCGCCGTCGACGCGGGCACGCGCCCAAGCCGTGGGTGGCGGACCTTCTCGCCGTTGTCGCCGGAGTGGGCTTGGGTATTGTCATCGCCCTCGTGGTCATTGGCGAAGCCGGCAGCGCGCTCACTGCGCCGGGGGGTTACTTCAACGCCGTGGGCCGCTTGACCGGATTCGTCGGCACCTACCTCTTGATCATCATGATCATCCTGATGTCGCGCATACCGTGGCTCGAGCGCACGGTGGGTCAGGATCGATTGGTCCGTTGGCATCGACGGGTGGGACCCTACCCGGTCGTGCTCATCGCGCTGCACGTGGTGACCATCACGATTGGCTACGCGCAGATGGACAAGGTCGGGATTCTTCACCAACTGTGGAGCTTCCTCGTGAACTACCGCGACATGCTCATGGCCATGGTCGCCTTCGTCCTCTTGGTCGCTGCCGGTGTCACCTCCGCGCAGATCGCTCGACGGAAGATGAACTACGAGACCTGGTGGGTCGTCCATCTCTACACCTACCTCGCGCTCGCGCTGGCTTTCGCCCACCAGATCACCACGGGCGTCGTATTCCTCAACACGCCACTGGCCAAGGAGTTCTGGATCGCCATCTGGGCGACAACCGCTGGGCTCGTCGTGGTCTACCGATTCCTCTGGCCGCTCCTCAGGAACCTGCGCTACCAATTGCGCATCGCCGACATCGTCGAGGAGGCGCCGGGCATCGTCTCGGTCACCGTCGCGGGCAAGCACCTCTCGCGTCTGGCCGTCTCGGGGGGGCAGTTCTTCCAATGGCGCTTCCTGGCCCGGGGCCTCTTCTGGCACAGCCATCCCTATTCGCTCTCCGCGCTCCCGCGCCCACCCTTCCTGCGGGTCACGATCAAGGGCCTGGGCGAACAGTCCAAGGCCGTTGCGCACCTGAAGATCGGGACCCGGGTGTTCATCGAGGGGCCGTACGGCACCTTCACGGACCACGCCCGTACGCAGGACGCCGTGACGCTCATCGGTGCCGGGGTCGGCATCACGCCACTGCGAGCGCTGCTGGAGGACCTGCCTCTGGACGTCGCGGTCACCGTCGTGATCCGTGCCTCCAGTACCAGGGACATCGCGCACCGTGACGAGGTCGAAGAACTGGTGCGCCAGCGCAACGGTACGTTCCACGAGTTAGTGGGGGATCGCAAGAAGTTCTCCTTCGACCCGGGCACCATGCGGCGCCTGGTGCCCAACATCGCCCAGAGCGACGTGTACGTGTGCGGCCCCGACGGTTTTAGCGAGCGGGTCGTCGCGGCGGCGCTGCGATCTGGATGCGACCCGAAGAAGATTCACCATGAAGCGTTCAGTTTCTAGGACACGAGGAAGATCGATGACGATGACCCCACGCACCGAGCGAGCAACATGAGACGATCACCACTCGTCATCGCGGGGACCTTGGCCGGACTGGTGGGTGTGCTGAGCTTCCACACCACACCGGCGAAATTGACGCTCGGGACGGTGGGGACGACGTCGACGTCGACGACCCCTCCCACAACGACCCCTCCCACAACCACATCGGGTCCGCCCCCGACCACATCGACACCTTCGAAGAAGCGTCGCTCGACGACGACTCCAACGACGACGACGGTTCGCTCACCTACGACCACCGTGGCGACGACCACCACGACGACGGTCACCCCGACCACGACCACGAGCTCGTCGAGCGCTCCTCGAACGGTGACGGGGCCGCTCGTCAACTACAACTTCGGGGTCTTGTCGGTGTCGGTGACGGCCACCGGCAAGAAGATCACCAAGGTGTCCATCGGCTCCATCAACGATGGGGGGAACTTCCGCTCCCAGTCAATCGACCAGATGTCGATACCAGTGCTGGAGCAGGAAGCGATGCAGGCCCAGAGCGCAAATATTCAGAGTGTCTCGGGCGCCAGCTACACCAGTGCGGGATTCCAACTCTCGCTCCAGGACGCGTTGAAGACGCTGGGTATCTGATGACCAATGGCGGAGTGCGCGTGGGTCGCCCGCTGACGGTGCATCATCGCGAAGAGGTGATGGGGACGATCGTCACCATCGATGCCTACGACGAGGACGGCATCGAACCCGACGAGTTCTTGCCATTCCTCAAGAGAGCGGTCGCGACGCTGCACCATGTGGACAAGGTGTTCAGCACCTGGAAGGCCGACAGTCCACTGAGTCGCCTGCGTCGCGGTGAGATCGTGCTGGGCGAGGCGCCGCTGGAGATCACCGACGTACTCGAGCGCTGCAAGGCTGTCAAAGAACTCACCGGTGGCTGGTTCGACCCGTGGGCGCTTACGGGCGGTGTCGATCCCACGGGCTTCGTGAAGGGTTGGGCCGCGCAGTGTGCGGTTGACGAGTTGGTCGGATCGGGCGTCAACGGCGCGATCGTGAATGCGGCGGGGGATATCGCGACGTTTGGAGGGCCCACGGTCAATACAGCGTTTCGCGTGGGCATCGTGAATCCATCGTCGCCAACGACGCTCGCCTGCACGGTCGAGCTACGAGGGGGCATCGCGACGTCGGGGACCTACGAGCGGGGCGAGCATCTGCTCGACCCGTTCTCGGGACGCTTCGAGACCAGGTTCGAGTCGGCGAGCGTGACCGGACCCGATTTGGGGCTGGCCGACGCGCTGGCGACCGCGCTGGTGGTCGGAGGCGAGGAGGTTCTCGCGCTCATCGAACAGGTCGGTGGGTACGAGGCGATGGCCATCAACCTTGACGGCGGCATGCTCTGGACCACGAAGTTCCCGTTCGTAGACTGAGCGGCAGTTCATCGCGGGGATGATGAGCCACGACGTCGTGAGAACTTCGGAGTATCGTTGCCATGGTTATGGTGCTCTCCGATCGTTCAATCAAAGAGGCTCTCGAACAGGGCCGTATCATCATCGAGCCGCTCGGCGACGACTGCATTCAGCCTTCCTCGGTGGATCTGCACATCGACCAGCTCTTTCGCGTCTTCCGCAATCACTCCCAGCGGGTGATCGACGTCCGTGAGGCGCAAGAAGATCTCACCGAGTTGATCGACGTCGGCCCCACCGAGCCGATGATCCTGCACCCCGGTGAGTTCCTCCTCGGTTCGACCATCGAGCGCGTGGCGCTGCCCGACGACCTCGTCGCTCGACTCGAGGGCAAGAGCTCACTCGGACGCCTCGGGCTGCTCATCCACTCGACCGCCGGCTTCGTCGACGCTGGCTGGGACGGACATCTCACCCTGGAGTTGTCGAACGTGGCGAATCTGCCCATCACGCTGTATCCCGGGATGAAGATCGGCCAGATCAGCTTCTTCGAGATGACGACGCCCGCGGATCGTCCCTACGGCGCCTCGGGCCTCGGTTCGAAGTACCGCGGTCAGCGCGGTCCAACCGCGAGCCGCTATTCGGAAAATTTCAAGAAGTCGTAGCGTCCGACAGATGGAGGGACCGCGGTGTTAGCTCGAATCATTCTCGGACTTGGTATTACGGCGATCTGTTTCGCGATCGCGGGCAAGCGCTTCTACTGGTTATCGCGACTCATTCGCAGCGGTCAGCGAGCCCCCCGACGCTGGCAGGGCTTTCGCAAGGTCGGTGAGGCCGAGGTCGTGGAGGTCGCCGGTCAGCGCAAGATCCTCCGTTGGACGGTGCCGGGTCTGGCGCACTTCTTCACCATGTGGGGTTTCACGGTCCTGATGACGACGATCATCGAGGCCTACGGTTCGTTGTTCCAGCGCAGTTTCCACATCCCCCTGATTGGTCAAAGCAACTGGCTCGCCTTCGTGGAGGACTTCTTCGCGACCGCGGTGCTGGTGTCGCTCGTGGTCTTTTCCATCATCCGCGTGAAGAACGCCCCTTCACGCAAGGACCGTTCGAGCCGTTTCTACGGCAGCCATCTGGGCGCCGCCTGGTTGGTGCTCTTCATGATCTCCATGGTGATCGTCACGCTCCTGGTCTACCGGGGCGCCCAGATCAACACCGGACACTTCCCGTTCGGCGAATCGAAGTGGGCGTTCGCCAGTCACGTCGTGGCCACCTGGCTTCACCCGCTCGGCGCCGGCGTCAACAGCGTGCTCGAGGCGGTCTTCCTGCTCGCCAACATCGCCGTGATCACGGGATTCCTGGTCTTCGTCTCGTACTCCAAGCACCTGCACATCTTCCTCGCGCCCATCAACATCGGCGTCTCGCGTCGTCCCCGCGCACTCGGCGGGCTCGACAAGACCCCCGACATGGACATGGACAACGTGACCGAGGACACCGTCTTCGGTGTCGGCAAGGTCGACGACTTCACCTGGAAGCAGATGCTCGACTTCGCGACCTGCACCGAGTGCGGGCGCTGTCAGTCGGTGTGTCCCGCGTGGAACACCGGCAAGCCGCTGAGCCCCAAACTCCTCATCATGGGGCTGCGCGACAACATGTTCGCCTCGGCCGACCGCCTCTTGTCCGGTGAGGGTTCGGGCGACGTCGCGACGTTGGTGCCCACCGTCATCGACCCTGACGTGCTGTGGTCGTGCACGACGTGCGGCTCGTGCGTCGAGCAGTGCCCCGTTGACATCGAGCACGTGGACGCCATCATCGACATGCGCCGCTACGAGGTCCTCATGGAGTCGCGCTTCCCCTCCGAGGCGAGTCTGCTGCTGCGCAACCTCGAGAATCAGGGCGACCCGTGGGGGCTCGGATCGTCCAAGCGCACCGAATGGCTGTCGGCGCTCGACTTCGAGGTGCCCATCATCGACGGACCGATCCCCGACGACATCGAGTATCTGTACTGGGTCGGCTGCGCCGGTTCGCTCGACGAGCGCGGGCGCAAGCAGGTCGAATCCACCGCGAGGATGCTGCACCGCGCCGGGGTGAGCTTCGGGATCCTCGGACCGCGCGAGTCCTGCACCGGTGACCCGGCTCGTCGCATGGGCAACGAGTACCTCTTCCAGGAGATGGCCAAGGCCAACATCGCCACCCTGCACGAGGTGCAGGCGAAGAAGATCGTGGCCAGCTGCCCGCACTGCTTCAACACCATGAAGAACGAGTACCCGGGCCTCGGCGGCGAGTTCGAGATGATCCACCACGCCGAACTGCTGAGCCACCTCGTGGCGGTCGGTCGTTTGGTGCCCGGCGTCAACTACACCGGCACCGTCACGTATCACGACCCCTGTTACCTCGGACGCCACAACCGCGTCTTCGACGAGCCGCGCAACGTGCTCGACGCGATACCCGGCGTCAAGCAGGTCGAGATGGGGCGTTGTCGCGAGAAGGGGTTCTGCTGCGGCGCCGGAGGCGCGCGCATGTGGCTCGAGGAGAACATCGGCACCCGGGTCAACATGGACCGCACCAACGAGGCCCTCGGCACCGGCGCGGACATCGTGTCGACCGCCTGCCCGTTCTGCATGATCATGCTCGACGACGCGGTCAAGGCGAACGGCAAGGGCGACGAGGTCTCGGTCATGGACATCTCGCAGGTGGTGGAGCGTTCGCTGATGGCGCCCACACCGTCACCGTCCTAGTTAATCTCACCGAAACACTTCGCTAACGAGAACGAAACTCTTGCTTGGAAAACTGGCGCTAACAACCTGAGGTCAGCGTCGCCCTCTCCTAGTTAGCAAAGGAGTGGATGTGTTAACCGCTGCGACCAACATCCCGTATCCCACTTGGCTGAATCCAGCTGACAATACCTGGCAACTCGTCTCGGCGACCCTGGTCGGCCTGATGAGTCTGCCGGGCCTCGCCGTGCTCTACGGAGGGCTCGTGCGCAAGAAGTGGATCGTCAACACCATGCTCATGGTGTTCTCGGGCTTCTCGCTGACGCTCGTCGTGTGGATGCTCTGGGGTTACAACCTGGCCTTCGGGCCGATATCGCACTTCGGCGCGACCGGTTCGTTCTGGAGCGGCTTCATCGGGCACTTCACGCCGCTCTCGACCGCTGGGGCGGAGCAGGGTCAAGCCGTCTCGGGGGCGAACACGCTGATCCCCTTCCACTACTCGACGGCGACGCTGGCGTACTTCCAGTTCGTCTTCGCCGCGATCACCCCATTGCTCTTCCTGGGCGGACTCGTGGGGCGTTTGAAGTTCAAGGCCTGGCTCTTGATCGTGCCGTTGTGGATCACGATGATCTACTGCGTGAACGCCTGCCTGCTCTGGGGCGGCGGATTCTTCGCGCAGAAGGGTGCGGTCGACTACTCGGGCGGCTACGTCATCCACCTGAGTGCGGGAGTCGCCGCGTTCGTGGGCGCCGCGATCGTCGGTCCGCGTCGTTGGCAGGACCGTGAGAACGCGTTCCCGAGCAACCTGATGATGGTCGCGGTCGGCGCCGGAATCCTCTGGCTGGGCTGGAACGGCTTCAACGGTGGTGACCCCTTCTACGCGGGCGCCGACGCCGCGAGCGCGGTGTTGAACACCAACGTCGCGACGGCGGTCGGGGTGCTCACCTGGCTCTGCATGGACATGTTCTTCTCTCGTCAGAAGAAGCCCACGTTCCTCGGGGCCATCAACGGGATGCTCTGCGGACTCGTCGCCATCACGCCGAGTGCCGGTTGGGTCAACGGAACGGGCGCGATCTGCGTCGGTCTCATCGCATCCTCGGTGGTCTGGGTCTCGTGGAACTACCTTTCCAAGGTTCGCCCCTTCTCCAAGGTCGACGACGCTCTCGGCGTCATCTACACCCACGGCATCGCCGGTCTCATCGGCGGTCTGCTGGTCGGCGTGCTCGCCGACCCGGGTATGACCGAATACGGTGTCGCCGGCGCCCACTACAAGGGCACCGGTGGCTTCTCGGTCGGTGGATGGTTCTACACCCACTCGTTCCACCAGCTGTGGGAGCAGTTCCTCGCGGCGTTGTGGATCATTGGCTACACCGCGGTCGGCACGACCGTCGTGTTCTACCTCGTGAAGTTCCTCGTCGGCGGTCTACGCGAGAGCGATGAAGTGCTGGCTCAGGGCGACATCGCGATCCACGAGGAAGAAGCCTTCCCCGAGCCCACCTTCGGTGAGCCAGTATTGAGTCCTAGCCACTTGCACCGCGACAACTTCTAAGGAGTAGATGATGAAACTAGTTACCGCAGTAGTGAAGCCCTTCAAACTCGACGAGGTCAAGGTCGCCGTGAAGGAGGTCGGGGTCACGGGAATGACCGTGGGCCAGGTTCGAGGGTTCGGACGCACCGGAGGTCACATCGAGATCTACCGGGGCAAGGAGTACGAGTTCGACTTCATCGACAAGATCCAGATCGAGATCGTCGTGACTGACGAACAGGTCGAGGCCGTCCTGGACGCGATCGTGAGCGCCGCCCGCACCGACACGGTGGGTGACGGAAAAGTATGGGTGACCGAGGTCGAGCGCGTGGTGCGAATCCGCACCAACGAACGCGGACCCGAGGCGGTCTAGCCGGCCTGGCCGGATGCGGGACTTCTCGCGTCCGGCGGCCGGCCCCTCGTCACGACGGGAACGGGTGACCTCGTCGCCCGACCCTACGACGAGCCCTCACGAGAGGGTGGGCCTGCGAGGTGGTGGTTGCTAGCCGGCTTGGCGCGCAACGGCGTCAGCCGCGGCCGCGGCCGCCGACGGGTCGCCCAGGTAGCCAGCCTCGAGCACCGTCAGTTCGTTGTCCAGCCTGACCCGGTAGGGGATTCCCGTCGGGATCTCGAGCTCGGCGATCTCGTCATCGGGGATGTTCTCGAGCACCTTGCGAAGCGCGCGTAGCGAGTTGCCGTGCGCGACCACGAGCACCGCACCGCCTCGCACCGCCTCGCGTCGCAGGTCCTCGACGATGACACCGCTGAAGTAGGGCGTGACCCGAGCCACCACGTCCTTCAGACACTCCGTGGCGGGAATCGCCTCGGCCGGGACGTCGCGGTAGCGAGGGTCGTGCAGATTGCTTCGAGGGTCGCCATCGGGCAGTGGTGGTGGCGGGACGTCGTATGAACGTCGCCAGAGCTTGACCTGGTCGACGCCGAACTGCTCGGCGGTCTCCTTCTTGTTCTTGCCCGTGAGGTCGCCGTAGTGGCGTTCGTTCAGTCGCCAGCTCCGGTGCACCGGCAACCATGATCGGCCGGCCGCGTGCAGCGAGATCTCGGCGGTGCGGATGGCACGGGTCAGTAGCGACGTGTGCAGGATCCTCAGGTCGAGGTCCTTCTCGGCGGCGAGCAACTCGCCCGCAACCTTCGCCTCGGCTTCGCCGGCGGGCGAAAGGTCGACGTCCTCCCACCCGGTGAAGAGGTTGAGGTCGTTCCAGGTGGAACGGCCGTGACGTAGGAGGATCAGATCTGGCACGAAACCAGCGTACCCACTTGGAGAACCGGCACAATTTGGGCTCAGCACGGGGCGCGACTCCTTCGCCGCCGACTGACGAGGTGCCGTTCGAACCCGGGAACATGCGTCGAGCCCGGGTGGCGGCGACAACGGGTGCGCCGGGACGGCCCACGTGCCCATGCGTTCAACGGGATATCCTTAAAAACCGATTTCGAATCATTTATTGTAAGTTGCATAAAGGTCTATACGTTTTCTTGACAAGAAGAGACTCAACTATGTATACTTCTCTCTGTAGGTTCTCACCCACTGGATAGCCGGGTGAGTCAGAGACGAAGAAATAGTAGAGGAGCAGTTCATGGCAAAGGCAGTCGGTATCGACCTGGGAACCACCAACTCGGTGGTGAGCGTGCTGGAGGCGGGCGAGCCCGTCGTAATCCCGAACGCGGAGGGTGGCCGGACCACCCCGTCCGTCGTCGGCTTCTCCAAGACCGGTGAGGTGCTGGTCGGTGAGGTCGCGAAGCGTCAGGCCATCACGAACCCTGACCGCACCATCCGATCGGTGAAGCGTCACATGGGTGAGAACTGGTCCGTCGACATCGACGGGACCAAGTACACCGCGCAGGAGATCTCCGCTCGAATCCTGCAGAAGTTGAAGCGAGACGCCGAGGCGTACCTGGGCGATACGGTGACCCAGGCCGTCATCACGGTCCCCGCGTACTTCAACGACGCCCAGCGCACCGCGACCAAGGAGGCCGGTCAGATCGCCGGCCTTGAGGTGCTGCGCATCGTCAACGAGCCCACCGCCGCCGCGCTCGCGTACGGCCTCGACAAGGCCGGCCAGGAAGAGACCGTGCTGGTCTTCGACCTCGGTGGCGGGACGTTCGACGTGTCCGTACTGGACATCGCCGACGGCGTGTTCGAGGTGAAGTCGACCCACGGTGACACCCACCTGGGTGGCGACGACTGGGACGACGCCGTCATGCACTGGCTGGTGAAGACCTTCAAGGACACCGAGGGTGTCGACTTGTCGGCGGACAAGATGGCCGTGCAGCGCCTCAAGGAGGCCTCGGAGAAGGCGAAGATCGAGCTCTCCACGGTTCAGGAGACTCAGGTGAACCTTCCGTTCATCACCGCCACCGCCGAGGGACCCAAGCACCTCGATCTGAAGCTCAGCCGTTCGAAGTTCAACGAGTTGACGGCTGACCTCGTCGAGCGCTGCCGCAAGCCGTTCGAACAGGCCATCAAGGACGCGGGACTCACCATTGACCAGATCCACCACGTGATCATGGTCGGTGGTTCGACCCGTATCCCCGCCGTCCAGGAGCTCGTCACCAAGGTCACGGGCAAGGAGCCCAACAAGACGGTGAACCCCGACGAGGTGGTCGCCATCGGTGCCGCGGTCCAGGCTGGCGTGCTCAAGGGCGACGTCAAGGACATTCTGCTCCTCGACGTAACGCCGTTGTCACTGGGCATCGAGACCAAGGGCGGCATCATGACCAAGATCATCGAGCGCAACACCACGATCCCCACCAAGAAGTCCCAGACGTTCACCACCGCCGATGACAACCAGCCGTCGGTCGAGGTGCACGTGTTGCAGGGCGAGCGCGAGATGGCGTCGTACAACCAGACGCTGGGCAAGTTCCAGTTGGTCGGCATTCCGCCGGCGCCGCGCGGCATGCCCCAGATCGAGGTCACGTTCGACATCGACGCCAACGGCATCGTGCACGTCTCGGCGAAGGACACCGCGACCGGGGCCACGCAGTCGATGACGATCACCGGCGGCTCGTCGCTGTCCAAGGACGAGATCGACCGCATGGTGCGCGACGCCGAGGCGCACGCCGAGGATGACCGCAAGCGTCGCGAAGAGGCGGAGGTCCGAAACAACGCCGACGGCCTGGTCTACCAGACCGAGAAGTTGCTGAAGGACCAGGCGGAGTCGTTCCAGGGGACCGAGCGTGAGGACGTCGAGGGTGCGCTCAGCGCCTTGAAGGAGTCGCTGAACGGCACGGATCTGGAATCGATCAAGAACGCCACGGAGAAGTTGCTCACCACGAGCCAGGGCTTCAGCCAGCGTCTCTACGAAGAGGCGGCCAAGGCGAACGCCAACGGTCCGGCGGCTCCGGCGGGCAACGACGACGACATCGTCGACGCGGAGATCGTTGACTGATGACGTCCGAGATCTTTGGAGATGACGACCAGCCGGTGACGTTGGAGGACGTCATTGGCGAGGTCGAGGATTCGCGCAGCGACATCGAGCGCCAGCGTGACGAGTACCTCGACTCGCTGCAGCGGCTCCAGGCGGATTTCGAGAACTACCGCAAGCGGGTCGCCCGTTCCTCAGAGGACGCGGCCACGCGAGCGGCGGGCGATATCGTCGCCAAGTTGCTGCCGGTGATCGACGCGTTCGACATGGCCCAAGCCCACTTCTCGGACACCGAGTCCGACGAAGCCACCGCGCTCGCCCAGTCGAGGGGCTTGTTGCTCGACACGTTGTCGCGCGAAGGCCTCGAACGCATCGACGCCGTCGGTGGCGCGTTCGACCCCCGGGTGCACGACGCGGTCGCGCATATCGAGGGCGAGGGCGACGAGCAGGTGGTGGACGGAGTGCTGCGCGCGGGCTACCTCTGGAAGGGTGCTGTCCTGCGTCCGGCGATGGTGAGAGTGAAGGGCTAAATGGCCGAGCGTGAGTGGTTCGATACGGACTACTACAAGGTGTTGGGACTCACGTCGAGTGCGACGGAGAAGGAGATCACCCGCGCCTACCGCAAGTTGGCCAAGGAACTCCACCCCGACACGAACCCTGGTTCCGAGGAGAAGTTCAAGGAGATCTCGGTCGCCTACGACGTGCTCGGCGACGCCGAGAAACGCAAGGAGTACGACGAGGTGCGCCGTCTCGGCGCATCCGGAGCGGGCTTCGCGGGTCGGGGCGCGCCGGGGGCCAGCGGCTTCAACTTCCAGTCGGGCGACTTCGGTGATCTGGGCGACATGTTCGGCGGCCTCTTCGGGGGCCAGCGCCGCCAGCGGGCTCAGCGTGGTGCCGACCTCGAGACCGCGTTGCATCTCAGTTTTCGCGACGCCGTCGTCGGTGTCACCACGACCGTCAGCCTGCCGAGCGGCGATGCCTGTCACACCTGTGGCGGGCGTGGCGCTGCGCCCGGCAGTGGTTTCGCCACGTGCGATCGCTGCCAAGGTCGCGGCGTGTTGAACGATGATCAGGGGCCCTTCGCGATGTCGAGCGTCTGTCCGCTCTGTCAGGGTCGCGGTGGGCGAATCGTCACGCCGTGCGCGTCGTGTCACGGGACCGGCCGCGAGCCGTCGTCACGTCGTGTCAATGTTCGAGTGCCGGCTGGCGTCGTCGACGGGCAGCGGATCCGCTTGAAGGGCAAGGGGAACCCTGGCGCCCATGGTGGTCCGGCGGGCGACCTCTTCGTCGACGTGCACGTATCACCGGATGCGCGTTTCGATCGTCGCGGCCGTCACGTGACGACGACGGTCAGCGTGCCCGTGACCCAGGCCATCCTCGGCACCACCGTCGAGGTGGCGACGCTCGACGAACCGGTGACGCTGAAGATACCCGCCGGCACGCAGTCGGGGACGACGATGCGGGTACGCGGTCGCGGTGTCCCCGCGAGCGGCAAGCACCCAGCCGGTGACCTGCTCGTCACGGTCAACGTCAGTGTGCCGACGAAGCTGAACAAGGAGCAACGCACCCTGGTCGAGAAGCTCGCCAAGGCCCTGCACGAAGAGGTCGTGGAATGAACGAGCGCCACCACCACGCCGTCTACGTGATCTCGGTCTTCGCCGAACTCGCCGGCGTGCACCCCCAAACCCTTCGCAACTACGAGCGCAGTGGACTGTTGAGTCCCCAACGCACCAGCGGCGGCTCTCGCCGATTCTCCGAGGCGGACCTCGCGGCGATCCGTCGGATCCAGGACCTCACGAACGAGGGGGTCAATCTCGAGGGCGTCAAGAGGATCATGAGGCTCGAGGGCCAGTTGGCCGAGGCGAGAGAGCAACTCGCCGCCACCTCGGACGAGGCCCGCCACCACGTCGCCGAGGCGCACCGTCAGTACCGGCGCGACCTCGTACCCGTTCGTAACACCATCGCGCTGTTCCTGGACGCGCAGCGCCGCCAACGAGGAGGCATGTAATGACACTTGATCCGCAACGCTGGACTGTAAAGACCCGTGAAGCGTTTCAGGCAGCGAACACGCAGGCTGCCGCCGCGGGTAATCCCTACGTCACCCCGGCGCACCTACTGCTCGCACTTCTCAATCAAGCCGACGGCATCGCGCGACCGCTGCTGCTCGCGGCGGACGTCGACCCCATCGGAGTCGCCGCCAGCCTCAGCGAAAAGGTCGCGGCCGAACCGCGCACCGTCGGTGGCACGCAGCCCGGACTCTCCAACGAGGCCCGCAAGGGACTCGAAGAGGCCGATGAATTACGCGCCGACCTGGGCGACGAGTACCTCTCGGTCGACCACATCATCGTCGCGTGGGCGCAACTCCTCGGCACGACCCGCGAGACACTCCTGCAGGCGCTGCGCGGCATCCGCGGTTCGGCGAGGATCACCTCGGAGAACCCGGAGCAGACCTTCCAGTCACTGGAGAAATACGGTCGGGACCTGACCGCGCTCGCGAGGACGGGCAAGCTCGACCCGGTGATCGGCCGCGACGACGAGATCCGCCGGGTGATCCAGGTGCTCTCGCGCCGGACGAAGAACAACCCGGTGCTCATCGGCGAACCCGGCGTCGGCAAGACCGCCATCGTCGAGGGACTCGCCCTTCGTATCGTCGAGGGCGACGTTCCCGAGTCGTTGCGCGACCGTCGTGTGATCGCGCTCGACTTGGCGTCGATGGTCGCGGGCTCGAAGTACCGCGGCGAGTTCGAGGAGCGACTCCAGGCCGTGCTGAAGGAGATTCAGGACGCCGAAGGCGGGGTCATCACCTTCATCGATGAACTCCACACGATCGTCGGCGCCGGCGCCAGCGAGGGTTCGATGGACGCGGGCAACATGATCAAGCCGTTGCTCGCGCGCGGTGAGTTGCGACTCATCGGCGCGACGACGTTGGACGAGTACCGCCAGTACATCGAGAAGGACGCCGCGCTCGAACGCCGTTTCCAGCAGGTGTTCGTGGGCGAACCCTCCATCGAGGACACCGTGGCGATCCTTCGAGGCCTGAAGGAGCGCTACGAGGTGCACCACGGTGTGCGCATCCAGGACGCCGCGCTGGTCGCGGCGGCCTCGCTGTCACAGCGTTACGTGCCCAACCGCAACCTGCCCGACAAGGCCATTGACCTGATGGACGAGGCCGCCGCGAAGCTGCGCATCGAGATCGATTCGATGCCCACCGAACTCGACGTCGTCATCCGGCGTATCCGCCAACTCGAGATCGAGCACGTCGCCCTCGAAAACGAGACCGACGACCGCTCGCGCGAGCGACTCGCGAAGTTGGAAGAGGAACTAGCTGATCTGCGTGAGAAGTTCGACGGCCTGGCGGCTGGTTGGCAGGCCGAGAAGCAGGCCATCGAGAAGATCCGGACCGCGAAGCAGGAATTCGAGGACCGCAGGGCCGAGGCCGACCGCCTCGAACGCGACGGGGACCTGAACGGCGCGGCAGCCCTGCGCTACGGCACCATCCCCGAGACCGAGCGCACCATCGCCGAGGCGACGCGTGAACTCAGTGAACTGCAGGCGAATGGCGCGTTTCTGAAGGAGGAGGTCGACGCCGAGGACATCGCGGAGGTGATCAGTCGCTGGACCGGCGTTCCCGTCTCCAAGTTGCTCGAGGGCGAGGTCAACAAGTTGATCAGGATGGAGGAGTTGCTGCATTCGCGCATCGTCGGCCAGGATGATGCCGTGGTCGCGGTGGCCAACGCCATTCGGCGTTCACGCGCCGGGCTCTCGGACCCCAATCGACCCATTGGCTCCTTCTTGTTCATGGGTCCGACCGGCGTGGGCAAGACCGAGCTGGCGCGCGCGCTCGCGGAGTTCCTCTTCGACGACGACAAGGCCATGATTCGCCTCGACATGAGCGAGTACATGGAGAAGTTCGCAGTCAGTCGTCTCATCGGAGCCCCTCCGGGCTACGTGGGCTACGAAGAGGGCGGCCAACTCACCGAGGCCGTGCGGCGCCGTCCCTACTCCGTGGTGTTGCTCGACGAGATCGAGAAGGCCCACCCCGACGTCTACAACCTGCTACTGCAGGTGCTCGACGACGGTCGTCTGACCGACGGTCAGGGTCGCACGGTCAACTTCACGAACGTGGTCTTGATCATGACGAGCAATATTCCCGGTGACCCGCTGGAGTTCTTCCGGCCGGAGTTCGTGAACCGGATCGACGACATCATTCGCTTCCGCTCACTCGACGAGGATGACCTGGCGATCATCGTGGGCATCCAACTCGGTCGCCTGCGCCGCCGCCTCGCCGAACGTCGTCTGGTCCTCAACGTGACGCCCGCCGCGTCAAAGGAATTGGCGCACCAGGGCTACGAGCCGGCCTTCGGCGCACGGCCCTTGAAGCGCGTCATCCAACGCCGACTTGAGGACCCGCTCGCTCTGGCGGTGCTCGAGGGCACGTATCACGACGGCGACACGATCACCGTTGACGCGGTCGACGGCGTGCTCACGTTCAAGTAGTCGGCCCGGCCCGTCCGGACGTGAAGGGGCGAAGGGTGGATTTTCCGTACGGTAGGCTTGGTCTGCAACGATGCCGTTTCGAGGAGCCAAGTGCCCGCAACCGTGGTAGTCGGTACCCAATGGGGTGACGAAGGCAAAGGGAAGTTAACCGACCTTTTGGCTCGTGACATGGATATGGTGGTGCGCTATCAGGGCGGCCACAACGCCGGACATCGCATCGTCGTCGAGGGCGAAGCCTTCGCGTTGCAACTCGTGCCGTCGGGCGTCCTGTACCCGCACATCACGCCGGTGATCGGCAATGGCGTCGTGGTGGACCCGGCCGTGCTGCTCGCCGAACTCGACACCTTGAGCGCGAAGAACGTCGACGTCGCACGGGTGGTCGTCTCGGGCAACGCGCACCTGATCATGCCCTATCACCAGGAGCTGGACCGCTTGACGGAACGGTTTCTCGGCAAGAACGCCCTCGGCACCACCAAGCGGGGTATCGGTCCGGCCTACGCCGACAAGTCGTCACGAGTTGGTCTTCGGGTCCAGGACCTCCTCGACGCGAAGATCTTTCGCGAGAAGCTCGAAGTCGTGCTGCACGAGAAGAACCTCGTGTTGAACAAGATCTACAACCGACCGGCGATGAACGCGGCGGACATCGCGGCCAAGTACCTCGACGAGTTGGCCCCGCGCGTGGCGCCCATGATCGGCGACACCGTCGGAATCGTGCACGACGCCCTCGCCAGGGGCGAGCGGATCCTGCTCGAAGGGGCCCAGGCCACCTTCCTCGACCTCGACCACGGCACCTACCCCTTCGTCACCTCGTCAAATCCCGTGGCGGGTGGTGCCTGCACCGGATCGGGGCTCGGACCTCGTGACCTCACGGACATCGTCGGCATCGCCAAGGCCTACGTCACGCGCGTCGGCGCGGGACCATTCCCGACCGAACTCGACGGCGACATGGCCGAGCTCCTGGTCGACCGGGGACACGAATACGGCACCAACACGGGACGTCGTCGTCGCGTGGGCTGGTTCGACGCGGTCATGGCCCGCCAGGCGGCGCGATTGAACTCACTGACCGAGATCGCCCTCACCAAACTCGACGTGCTCGACACCCTCGACGAGATCAAGGTCTGCGTGGGTTACGAGGCCGACGGCGTCCGCTACGAGTTCCCTCCCTACCACCAGTCGGTCCTGCACGACGTGCAGCCGATCTACGAGGTGCTGCCGGGCTGGAAGAGCGATATCACCTCGTTCACCAGTTACGAGCAGTTGCCCGAGAGGGCGAAGAGTTACGTGAAGTTCCTGGAGAAGACCATCGGCGTGACGATTTCTGTCGTGGGCGTGGGGCCAGGCCGAGAGCAGTTCGTTCGTCCCTCGTGAGTCGTTGTGTCGTGGTCGGCGCGGGAGCTCGAGAGCACGCGTTGGCCTGGGCGCTGTCACGAAGCGCCGACGTCGTCGTGACCCCGGGCAACGCGGGTATTGCGGCGCACGGCATCACGTGCGTCTCGACGCCGGCCCAGGACCTCGACGCCGATCTGTTCGTCATCGGTCCCGAGCAACCGCTGGTCGATGGGCTCGCCGATGAGTTGCGCGCGCAGGGCAAGACCGTGGTCGGGCCCGGCCGCGACGGGGCGCAGTTGGAGGGCTCCAAGGCGTTCATGAAGGAATTCCTCGACCGGGCCGGCGTGCCGACGGCACAGTTCGGTGTCTTTCGCGAGCCGCTCGACGCAATTCGCTTCCTCGCCGGCATGGACGCGCCGTACGTGGTCAAGACCGACGGCCTCGCCGCCGGCAAGGGTGTGCTCGTCACATCGGACTTCGACGAGGCCTGTGCCGATATCCACGAGAAGCTGAGCGGCGCGGCCTTCGGCGACGCCGGTACGACGGTGATCATCGAAGAGGGGCTCGATGGCGAGGAGTGTTCACTGCTCGTCCTGTGCGACGGTGAACGCGCCACGCCGCTCGTTCCCGCGCAGGATTTCAAGCGAGTGGGCGACGCCGACCGAGGGGCCAACACGGGCGGCATGGGGGCCTACGCACCGATGCTCGCCATGACCCCTGAACTCGTGGACCAGGTGATGAAGGAGATCGTGGCGCCGACGATCCTGGAACTACGCCGGCGGGGCATCGATTTTCGCGGCGTCCTCTACGCGGGCGTGATGCTGACGTCCAAGGGACCGAAACTGCTGGAGTACAACGTCCGCTTCGGCGACCCCGAGACCGAGGCGATCGCCCCGCTCTATGGTGACGCCCTCTACGAGATGCTGCTGCGTGTCGGCGAGGGTCGCCTCGACGAGACACCGGTGACGACCAAGGACTTCGCCGTGACGGTCGTGCTCGCGTCGCACGGCTACCCCCAGCATCCGCGCGCCGGCGACCGCATCGAGGGCCTCGGCCCGGACGGACAATTGTCGACCCACGTCGAAGGTGTCACCGTGTTCCACGCCGGCACCGCGCGCGGCGAGGACGGCGGGTTTGTCACGGCCGGCGGGAGGGTGCTCGCCGTGACGGGTGTCGGAGCGAGCATCGCCCGCGCCCGCGAACGAGCCTACGAGGGCGCCGCGCTCGTAACCTTCGAGGGACGGGTCCTGCGCACCGACATCGCCCTCGCCGCGGTTTAAAGGAGACACATGATTCCGAGGTATTCACCCCACGACGTGGCGGCGCTCTTCAGCGACGAGAACCGTTTCGACACGATGCTCGAGGTTGAGATCCTCGCCGCCGAGGCCCTCGCCGAGCAGGGCGTCGTGCCCGCGAACGACGCGTCGCAACTCCGCGTGCGCCGTCCGGTGATCGACGCGGCGTTCGTCGCCGAGGTCGATGAACGAGAGCAGATCACGAACCACGACACCGCGGCCTTCGTGGACATCGTGCAGGCGAAGATCGGCATGCCCGAAGCGGCGTGGATCCACTACGGGCTCACCTCGTCTGACGTGGTGGACACGGCGTTGTGCCACACCCTTACCCGGGCCATGGACATCGTGATCACCGAGGCGACGGCGCTGCGCGACGCGCTGAGCGCCCGAGCCGTGGCGTCGATCGACATGCCGATCACCGGCCGCACCCACGGAATGCACGCCGAGCCCACGACCTACGGCGTGAAGTTCTCTTTGTTCGCGTTGCAGGTCAATCGTGACCTCGAACGCGCCAAACGGGCCCGTGATTCCATCGCGGTCGGTAAATTGTCGGGCGCCGTGGGAACCTACTCGAACATCGATCCCGCGGTCGAGGAGTTCGTCTGTCACGCGCTCGGTCTCGTGCCGGTTCCCGCGACGCAGGTGATCGCGCGAGACCGCCACGCCGAACTGCTCTACGCCTGCGCCTCACTCGGCACCTCCATGGAACAGTTCGCCCTCGAGGTCCGTCACCTGGCCCGCAGCGAAGTCGGCGAGGCGGAGGAGCCGTTCGCCAAGGGACAGAAGGGGTCGTCGGCGATGCCCCACAAGCGCAACCCGATCCTGTCCGAACGACTCTGCGGACTGGCCAGGGTGCTGCGCGGTTATCTACAGGCCGGACTCGAGGATGTCGCGCTCT
>Ga0316217_10002449_pt1 | contig 22319 bp, 12 predicted proteins | sample 1anoAmetaG_FD_203633 | JGI IMG/M metagenome (GOLD analysis project Ga0316217, IMG submission 203633) | Freshwater microbial communities from Trout Bog Lake, Wisconsin, USA - 1anoA | ecosystem: Environmental > Aquatic > Freshwater > Lake > Hypolimnion/Profundal zone | place: USA: Wisconsin...
CCGGCGTTCTTGATGGCCTGCGCTTCGTCCAGAATCACGTAATCGAAGACCATGTCCTTGAAGTCCGCGGCATCCCGGCGCAGCGTTCCGTAGGTGGTCAGAATCAGATCGACATCGGCAAACTGTTTTTTGTCGCGATCGATGCCGGTATGATCCAGCACGCGCAGCTGCGGAGTAAAGCGCGCCGCCTCCTGCATCCAATTGAAGATGAGCGACTTGGGAACGACGACCAGCGAGGGTCGGTCCACTTCTCCCGCAGCGCGCAACTGGCGGCGGGTCTCCAGCAGCGCCAGCACCTGCGCGGTTTTGCCCACGCCCATATCGTCCGCCAGACAGCCGCCGAAGCGGAAGCGGCGCAGGAAGTGCATCCAGCCCAGCCCCTCGCGCTGATAATCGCGCAGTTGGCCGACGAATCCGGCTGGCTGCTGGGCGGGAGCGATCTGCTGAAAGTCTTCCAGTTCCTTGCGTACGCGGGCGAAGGTCAGGTCGCAGCTTACGGCCGGTTGCGCGGCTAGCAAGGCGTCCAGCAGCCCAGCCTGACCGGAAGTGAAGCGGATGTGATCGGCAGCGGCATCGCCCATGGCCGCCACCATGCCGAAACGCTGCAGCCACTCCTCCGGCAACAACCCATAGGAGCCGTCATCCAGCGTCACCATGGTCTCGCCACGCTTGAGCGCTTGCAGCAGTTGCGGCAACTGCGCCGTTGTCTCGCCGTACTCAACCACTCCGTGCAACTCGAACCAGTCGACGCCGCTGGTCACCTCGGCGCGGGTCTCGCCGGGATGGCGAAAGCTCTTGCCCTCGGCGACCACCTGCCAGCCGGCCTCCATCAGGGTGCGCACCATGTGGGGAAGTTTGGCCGGAGCCAGTTCCCAATCGCCATCGCTTTCCCAACTGGCGTCCATGGGCCTCATCCCGATGGAAAAAAGCAAAGCGGCGGCGGCCTTTTCCGTCTCCCGATCGCGACAAAGGAAGCGCTTGCTCCCGGCATCGAAGAATCCCCGGCTCGCCGTATGCTCGGCTACCATGCGCCCGTCGTAATCAAAGCTCAGCGCTGCGCGCATCCTCTCCGGCCCAAAGCGCACGGTGGGCCGATAGATCTTCAGACAGGGCTGCGGCGTGAGGTTTACTTCCTCGAAACGAAGGTCGGAGGGCAACTCCAGCGCGGGAATGGCGGGGGCGGTCAGCAGATGGCCAAGAAACTCGTCCCGGTCTTGCGGCGGAACCTCAATGGGCTTGTTGTTCTTCAGATGGCCGATCCAGGGATAAGAAGCGTCCTCGGCCAGCGGGGCCACCGTCTCTGGAGTGAAAAGGAAGCCGCCGGGAAGCGTCAGCAACGGCGCGCCCAGCTCCATGCTTTCCTCGCCACGACGAAAGCGGCCCACCAACTGCCAGCCCTGGCTGCCCACTTCCTCCATCTTCAGGACAAATTGCCACTGGCCGCCCTCGTCCCAGCGAAGCGGCACTGGCTCTCTATTGTTCTTTCCTTGGGAGTAGAAGCAGCGCCCGGTGGCGAGGATCTTGGCAGCCACCGTCCTGGCCAGTAGAGGGAGCAGTTGATAATTTGCCGGAACTGGCTCGTAGGCGTTGGAGTAGGCATAGCCGTACTGTCTGCTTCCCCCCATCAGGAGAGAGAGAATCTCCCGATCCACCGCCAACGGAAGCGAAGGAAGGCTTTCGCGGCGCAAGCTGAGCGGCTTGGTCACCTTCCAGCCGCCGGCCTTTTTCGGTTCGCGGGTTTCGACCGAGATCACGAAAGCATTGGCCGTTCGGCTGGCCTGTATATCGATGAGGTACAGCACCTCCGCTGCGCTCGGCCATTTTCCCTGCTTGCTCCGCAAAGCATTGGCCGAGACCTCGAGGATGCCGGACAACTGCCGTTTCCAGGCCGGTGGCGGCGGGGGGGGTGCGGGCCGGGGCTGGGCCGGAGGTCTGGAAAGCTCCGATTTTTGATCGAAAAGAGCCAGTGGATCCGGCTCAAGAGCCCCTTCCAGGATGGCGCTTAGGTCCAACTCCGGAGACGGATGGCTGGCGACCGAGGAGAGATGCCGCTCGGCATCCACGGCCAGCAGCACTGCCCAAAGGTGCTTGCACGGCTGGTTTTCTTCGAGGAAGAACGCGCAATCGCAATAGACTGCCAGCCGTCCCCCGGTCCACTGCAGGAGCACGGAATAGTTTTCCGTTCCGCGCACCCTGGCACTGACTTCGGTGTCGGAACCGGCGTCGATGCGCACCCGCTTCTCCAGAAAATACACCTGGCCGCGCAAACGAATCAAAGAGGCGAAGTGACGCGCCAGGCTGGGTGCAACGGGCATAAGTATCGACAGCCTCTCAAGAGTGAATTGTTGCATGGATCGAGGGGTTGTAGGAGATGTAGGCCCAAGGCCTAGAACCTCCGCCGGAAAACGTCAGGGGCGCGGTTTCCGCGACCTCGATCTGCGCCGCACCGCCGGGGTGGACAGAAAAACGCGAATCCGAGTAAACACCCCCCCAAAAAAGAAACGATGAAGTTCCTCCACTTCCACCCTCGGCTCGGCCCGCCCGATCCTTTCGCAGTGCACGTCTGAATGTCCTATTCAACTGCGCGCTGAGAACTTTGGTCACCTTGGGCTGAACGAAGTCGGTTATCCCGCCGATAGAGATCCGGATTCATTTGCCCGTACTTGGCGGAATGCGTATTGGCGTCAACCGCCGTAATGCCGCAAGGTTCCGTGGTTGGGAGGGCTGCCCTAACGGTCCAATTCTCGTGCCCTTCCAGTAACAAAGTAGGAACCTTCGGCAATTTGGCCGCCGGCGCAAGATTCATGCCGTTCTAATCTTGAGACATTTGAATCGGCATCTCAATTGCTTGCATCTTTACAACGAGGGGGTACCGAGATGGGCACACACGCGCAATGTGAGAATCCCCTGGGGATGCTTCTGGGAAGCGCCTCTTGCTCAGTTTCAGAGCAGTCCTCTCCCTTGGTGATCCGGAAGGATGGGGTTCGCTTCTCCCGCGCGGTAATTCTGGGAGCCGCCTTGTGCCTGCCGTTTTGGGCCTTGGTCTTCTGGGCTATCGCCCGCCTGTTCTGAGCCAGCGTCGCCGTGCCGATCTTGCCTGCACGCGCTCGCGTCTCGAAAGACAGAGGAGAGTCTTCGCGACTCCCCTTTCAAATGCGCACAAGTTGAATTCCGACCCTGAGCTTCTCCTGACACAACTGCATTGTCGAAAAGTCGCTGTCGCCAGATGGGGACGGTCCTACCAATGAGGCTGGCCGGTAAGTAGCCGGAGCCTTGTCGAGGGGGATGCTGGACCGCCCATCGGAGCACCGGGCGTCCTCTCCGTCTCGCAGGGGTGGATGACAATCATCCGCTTGGTAGTTGATTATCATCTGGACGCCGGTTTGGAAGTTTTGGCAAATGCGGCAGGCCAAACCCCTGTGCGAAGCAGTTCTTGACCCGTTCTTTTCGATGCCGCGCACAAGATGCAATTTCTGCTTTGCAAGCTGGGGCAACATTTGGCCCTACAAGCTAAGGCTGCACAACTTCGAAGGGAACGGCCGGAAGAATCCCCAATGGATTGGGCCTTTTATTCTCCGGGTGTGGATCGGATGCGGCGGTGCGCTTGATCGCGGAGGCCTCGACAATCAAATTTCCGGCCAATCCCGGCTTCACCTTTGCCTCTGCACTGAAGCGAACCGTGAGGAAGCCGGCGGCCTGACTTACATCGGCAATCGCGATCCCTTCCGGAGGATCGCTTAGCACCAACTGAATTTGATTCCCTTGCTGCCCTGGTGGCACTGCGAGACGGAGCTGGGCCGATCCACCGACAGGAATTCGTAGACGATTCTCAACCGTGCTCCATATCGGCTTGCGGTGCTCATTGCCGAAAACCCAGACCATCGCTTCCTCAACGGGCACCAGGTGATGCCACAGAAAGGCCTGCATCATGTCTTCTGCGGGAACGCCGGCGTGGCGCACGGTTCGCCCCTCGATTTGGGCCTCGCCCTCGAGCAGAAACCGGTGCGGCGCGGCGATTGCCTCGGTTGGCGCGGTGAGACTGACGCGCACCGTTTCGGCTCCAGCGGGAATCGTTCCCCCGCCCAGCCCGAGTCCCGGCGGCCCGTCCTTGATGCGGAGCGTCACCGCGCCATTGAAACCATCGCGCCGAACCAGCAGCACGGTGATGGGAATCGTTCTGCCAGGACGCAGGTTGAAGCTGGAGGGCGCGATGCGCACCTCGAAGTCCGGGCGCGGACGGCTGATGCGCAGACGGTAAGTGAACTCCGGCCCGCCATTCTGTTCCGTGTCGGCGAGTTGCAGATAGTAAGCACCCTTCGTCGGGAAGCGATAGATGAGGCGGGAGTCGGCTTGATGCGTCAATAACGCCGCGCCTTTGTCTTCGAAGTCGTCGTTGAAGGCGAGTTGCTTGCCGTGGGCGTCGGTCAGCGTGAGCGCGGAGTCGAGAGGCGATCCCAGGCGGCGGGCCTCGACCTGGGCGACGATCTCCTCTCCGGCTTTGCCGTCGATGCGGAAGAAATGCGTATCGCCAGGATGCTCGATGCGCCCATTCACGATATTCGGAACCTTGATCCGCCGGGCGCTGGCGGCGCTTGAAGAGGGCTGTTTCTCGATAGTCTCCGGCAGTGTGTCGACAGAAAAAGCGACGGCATTCGTGCCGCTCCACCCTTTCTCGCCAGCGGCAAACGGGTGAATTCCCGGTTCGCTCGGAGAGACCGTGATTTGCGATCCCGGAAGATTCCATCCCTCAGTCGCGACCCGCGTGCGAGCGCCTATTTTGCCACCCATGGGGAAGATACCGGTCGCATACGGAAGCTCGCCGATGGCGATCCGATAGACGAAGTCCTCGCGGCCGCGGTTCAACACATCGCGCACCGAGAGGGTATAGTCTCCGTCTTCGCCAATCTCCTGCTCGATCACCGGCTCCTGGCTGAAGCGGAAGTGATCGGCCGAGGCCAGTTCCCTGCCCTTCGAGTCTGTGAGTGTCAGCACCGCCTGGAACCATCCTGGCACGGCGTCCGACATGAACGGAATCAGCGCGCGGGTCATGGCAGCGATGACGATCTTCTGACCCTTCCTCGCATTGAAGCGGTAGCTCTCCATGCTTCCCGGCATCGTTTGGCCATTCACAATCGCCGGCAGAGTAATCTCCATCGGAGCTTCCGAGGCTTCGGCGTGCGCCTGCGCGGAGAGCGGCAACCCGCCGCCCGCGGCCAACGGCAGCGGCACATGCTGAAAGGGGCACGTCGTTTCGCGTAGCCTATCGACAAGGAAATTCAGCGGATTGGTCAAGCCCTGATTGGTCAGCAGGCGCAACTCGTGGTTGCCAAGCGCAGCATGAGCGTCCACAGTCACGCGCAATTGAACCACCTGCGAAAGCGCCGGCGCTTGCCTCATGCGCGTGGTGGCATCGATTTGCTTGCGCAGATCGGCGGCGAGTTTCCTATCCTCCGGCGTCCACGGCGTGGTGACGCGAGGCAGCGCGGGAGCTGCTATTTGTGCATCCTTGGCTGGCGGGGCGGCGGCGCTTGCCGGGCTGGGGGCCGGTTCCGCCCTGCTCGCGGCAGCCCCGGCGGGCGGTTGCGCCGGCTGCGGCTTAGGCGCGGGCTTTTGAGCGGCGGGAGCAGGGGCGTGGCTTTGCTTCAGGTCCTTCAACTGGGCGCGAATGTCGTCCAGTTCCTTTCCGGAGAGAGGCTTGGAAAAACCGATGACTTCGGCCTTCACACCATCTCCAGCGAAGAATACTTCCTTCGCACCTTCCAGGTACTGGCCGCCAACGATGACCTCGAAGGTGCTGCCCAGCCTGCCTCCCGCGGGATAGACGAATGCGGCGTGAGGTGAGTTCTGCTGCGCATCGGCCGCCAAGGTCCCCATCAGCAGCAGAAGGATAGCTCCTTGCGCACGCAAGATCATGAACGCACTCCCATGATCTCGTGCAGCAACCCCGCGGTCTTCACGTTCTCTTCCTTGGCCGCGCCAACAAAGGCAGACTGCCCGAGAGGATGCGGCAGGCTTGCGTGCAGGTCGATTCCCAATTGCGTATAGATGCTTGAGATCAGGTCCATGGGATAGACCGGCCGGTCCTTGACTTCCTCGCCGCGCGCATCCGAGGAGCCGATGACATGTCCCCCGGCAAAGCCTCCACCTGCGACCACCGCGGAGAAAACCTGTCCCCAGTGGCCCCGGCCCCCGTTCCATGGCGCCTCCCACTGCACCTTGGGCGTGCGGCCGAACTCGCCGCTCCACCAGACAATGGTGCTATCGAGCAGGCCGCGCTCGCTCAGGTCCAGGAACAGAGCCGCCATCGCTCTGTCCATCTCCGGAACGCGGCGGCGCATGGTCTGGAAGTTCTCCTTGTGCGTGTCCCAGCCGCCCTGGTAGTTGATGGTAATGTAAGGGACGCCACGCTCGACCAGCCGCCGCGCCGCCAGGCACGACTGCCCGAAGGTGTTCTTCCCGTAGCGTTCGCGCATCTCGTCCTTCTCCTGGGAGAGATCGAAGACCTTGCCACCGTCGCCGAGGATCAGCTCGTAGGCCTCGCGCTCGCTGTCTCTCCACGGCGTCATGCGGGGATCGTCGCGCATGGCCTTATCGAATGCGTCCAGATTGTGCAGCAGTTTGCGGCGGCCCTGCTGGCGCTGATCGGAGATGCCTTGCAGTACCACGCCCTCGACGGCAAAGCGCGTCTGCGCCGGATCGCCGCCCGTGGCGAAGGGCTTGTAGCGCAGGCCAAGAAACCCCTCTTCAGAGAAGCGGCCCTGCGGCTCTGTCAACACGATGTAAGGCGGAATCAAACCCTTGTAGCCGGCGTTAAATCCCTTGAAGTAAGAGACCACCGCGCCCACGCAGGGGTAGACGTCGATGCCGCCCGATGCGCGCCCCGTCTGTACTTCGTAGGATGCGGTTTCGTGGCCGTTGACTCCGTGGGTCAGGCCGCGGATGATCGAGTACTTCTCAGCGCATTTGGCCAGATTGGGCATCAGTTCGCAGATGCGTATGCCACTGACGTTGGTCTCGATGGGATGATCCAGCGGACCGGAATAGTCGCTTCCCGCTTCCGGCTTGGGATCGAAGGTATCGAGATGCGACGGGCCGCCCCACATCCAGATCTGAATCACCGATTTCGCTTTGGCCGTCGGCTTGGGCGGTGCTGCGAATGCGGGTAGAAACCACAGATCGCCCAGGGCCATCCCTGCGCTGCCCACGGCTCCGATGCGCAGCATATCGCGCCGCGTGAGATCGGCAAACAGCGGCAGCTTCGAGTTTCCATTCCGTTCGTCGTTGCGCATGGCATTTATCTCCTGCTTAGAACCCGCCAGTTAGTGGCGATAGAGAAACTCACTGCTGTTGATCAGGGCCCAGGCGATATCGACTGCGGCCTGACGCAGGTTCAATCCGCTGTCGTGCGGGTACGCCGCGGCAATCTTCATCTCCTCTTCCGTTGGATAACGGGAGAGCATGGTCAGGTAAAGGCTGGTTAGTAGGGCGCGCGGGTCCGACTTGCGAAAAACCTCCTGCAACGCCGGCCCCTGCTCGATCCTGCGCTCGATCTGGCTGGAGTTCAGCAGGTGCAGGCGCTGCGCGGCAGTGGGACGGTTGTTGCGCTCGGCCTCCATGCCGGTATTGCGCGGCGAGCGACCGAACAGTTCGAGTAACGGGCTGGAGATGCTGCCGTCGGGCAGCGCAATGGCCCGTTCGCCATTGGGCATGATGGTGTAGGGCTCCGGCACCGCGCTGGAATACTGTTCGTTCGATCCGGTGATTTGGCTGAGCGCGTCGACGAGCACCTCGGCGTCGAGGCGGCGCACCGGATAGTTGGCAAAGTTCTTTGCCGCTTCAGGCCTTGCGCTGGGCGCAATGGAACTGAGCTGATAAGTGCTTGAATTCAAAATCAGCCGGTAAATGTGTTTGAGATCGTAGTGAGAGGAGACAAGTTCGCCTTCAAGGTAGGCCAGCAGATCGGGATAGAGCGGCGGATTATCGGGGCGGAAGTCGTCGGGTTCATCGACGATTCCGCGTCCGTAGAGCCATGCCCAGATGCGATTGACGATGTTGCGCGCAAAGTAGGGATTCCGCGGCGCGATCAGCCAATCGGCAAATTCCATGCGCAGATCGCGACCGGCCTGCAGGCGGGCCTTCTTTCCGTCGGGAAAAACCGCGATGTTCGTGGCCAGGGGTTTGCTCCGGTCGAAGAAAACAATCTCCTCTTTCCATTCGCCGGTCGGCTTGTAGCCTACTTGCGAGAAGAAGACCGCCATCTCGGCGCGCCGCGCCGCCGGCCACTTTTCCGTGCGCACGCCCATGAAGGCAAGCGCCACAGCCTGCGCCAGCGATTGCGGCTCCCGGTTCTGCAATGCACGATAAAAATTCACTGGGCCCACGCGGAAGTTGCTTCCGCTTGAGGTCAGCAGTTCGCGTACGAACTGGTCGTAAGGCTTGTTCTTCTCCAACGACTCCTGCAGCCAGCGATAGTACTCCTGCGCGGCGGTTGGCCAGAGGTTGATGGGGAACTCTGCCTTGATGCGCAGCAAGTCGCTCCACTTCATCGCCCGGTAGATGGGGAACTCGCTGCGTTGCAGAAGCTGGTCGATCAGGACGGTGCGCCGGCCTGGGTCGGTGCTGGCGAGAAACGCGATGGCTTCCTGCTCCGTGGGCAAAGTGCCGATGGCGTCAAGGTAAACGCGGCGCAAAAAGACTTCGTCAGAGGAAAGTGCGGCAGACTTCTCTCCAGCTTTCAAGAGCTGGGAGAAGACGATTTCGTCGATCTTCCCTTGCGCAACAGGGCTGCTTCCGCGCCCAGGCACCGAAAGCGCTTCGAGGGCCGGATGGACCGCGCTGTCAGCGGAATGAGAAGCAAAAGGTCTCAACCTGCTCCCTCGTATGCCCTTTCCGGTTCGACTCACAACTGCGGAAAGGCGTCTCTGACAGGATAGACCCGGTTTTCGCTCTCAAGTTGCGACCGCTGGAGTTTCTCCGTCAGGATTTTTTGACTTACGTTGAATGCACAGGGGATAGACTGACGGGCCCGAACCGGACGCGGGCCTCCCAACCCTCACGAGCGTCGAAGGAAGCCAACGAGCAAACTCCCTGTCATCGATTGTCGTGATTCGGCCTAAGGAACCTCTGATCAAGTGCCATTTTTTGAGCAGTGGTCCCTCAGCGGCTAAAGCCCGCGTTGATTTTGCAGGGCTGCGTACGGGTTAAAGCCAGTACCCTTCAGAACCTCGACTTATTCAGAAATTCCCTAATCTGGTGTGATTCCGTGATCACTCGTGACGACTACCCAGCACTCAATGCTCCTTGGCACGCACTACGCAAAAGCCAGAGGAAGGTCGAAGCCGTGATAGACTTCCGTCAGGAGCCTACCTTGTTAGTCAGGAAAGCTATAATCACTGCCGCCGCGCCCTCGCAGCGCGCCCTGCCTCTTCAAACTCTCATCGACGGCGACGGCAACAAGAAGTCGCTGCTTTGCATCCTGATCGAGCAATCGCTCGCGGCGGGAGTCGAGGAGATTGCAGTGATTGTTTGTCCCGGCGATGAAAGCTCCTATGCGCAAGCCGCCGGCGTTTATGCTTCCTCGGTGCGGTTCATTCCTCAAGACGAGCCGCGCGGCTACGGACACGCTATCCTTTGCGCCCGCGCGTTCGTCTACAACGATCCCTTTCTGCACATGGTGGGCGATCACCTCTATGTCAGCGCCGCGCCGCAACCTTCCGCTCGGCGGATTGTGGAGCTCGCCCAAAAGGAGCGCTGCTCGGTGAGCGGCGTGCAATCGACGCGGGAGAGTCTGCTGCCGCGCTATGGCACCGTTGGCGGACGGCGCGTGCCGTCGCGCAGCGATCTGTATCGCGTGGATACGGTGATTGAAAAGCCCACGCCCACCGAGGCCGAACAGCGCCTTTTGGTCCCTGGCATTCGCGCCGGTCACTATCTCTGCTTTTTCGGCATCCATGTTTTTACGCCTGCTGTGATGGATATCCTGGGCCGCAAACTAGCGGCTTCTTCCGGCGCTCCTGTCACGCTGGTGGACGCGCTCGCCGAACTCGCCCGGCAGGAGCAATACCTTGCCGTCGAAGACGAGGGCCGGCGCTACGACCTCGGCGCTCCCTATGGGTTGTTGATTGCCCAGCTTGCACTGGCGCTGAACGGCCGAGACCGCGGCGAAGTTCTTTCGCAGATGATCGAACTGCTCGCCGACCGTGAACTCGCCGGGAACGGCGGAGGCGCAGCAAAGTGAGCCGGCTCGTGGGAATCATCACCAGCAGCGGAGAGGATCGCGATTCCTCGCTGGATGCGTTGTGCGAAGGTTTGACCATCGGCGAGTTGCTGGCCGAGTGTCTGGCGCTCGATGACTTTCGCCGCGGTTGCGACAACCTCTACCTGCGCGTTCGCGCGCTGTTTTTCCTGTACGCAATTCACCGCTTTCACATTCCAAAGCTCGCTGCGGCATCGACGCCTGCGCTGATTCCCTATGCCGGTTATGAAAACCTGCTCGAGCGGCGGTTTGAGGAAGCGATAGAAGTCTTTCTTGCTGCACAAACCGAGCACGGCGCAAGCGCGGCCATCTCCAGCGCGCTGGCTGCCGGCTACAAGGCGCTCGGCTTCCAGACCCTGGCCGACCAGGTGCGCCGCAGCGTGCGCGGCGTACGGGGTAACCAGTGGATGTTTCGCGCTGGCCACACGGACGACTATCCTCTGCGTCTGCGTCCAGAACTATTTACTGCCGCACCGCTCTTCCCCATCCTGCATGAGGCCACACCGGTCCGCATGGACCTGACGCACAGCGGGTGGAGCGACATCTTCTTCCTCGGCATGGATTTCCCCGAGGGCGCGCGCGTACTCAACGTCTCCATCGATCTCGCCGTGCGCGGGACCGGCCAGGCCGACTTGCAACCCAAGCCGCCAGTCGAGGCGTGGTTCCGCGTCATCGACCAGCCCGTGATCCGCCTGACCAGCGTCGATCTGAAGGCTTCCGCCGACGTTGCTTCCATTGCCGAAGTCTTTGACTTTCCCCGCGACTACCTGGGCCTGCTCAAAGCTGGCGTGATCGCCAGCGGAATTGTGCCTCCTGGGATCGAGGGGGCCACGCAGCCGCTTTCCGCTCTGCTGGAGCGCCTGACCGGAAAGCCCGGCTACGGCATTGAGATTGTCAGCCGAGTGAACGACATCCCCAAAGGTTCGCGGCTCGCGGTCTCAACAAACCTGCTGGCCTCCATCATCTCTGTTTGCATGCGCGCAACCAGCCAGGTTCATTCGTTTGCCGGAGGACTGGAGGAACACGACCGCCGGCTGGTGGCCGCGCGCTCCATTCTCGGCGAGTGGCTGGGCGGCAGCGGCGGCGGCTGGCAGGATTCAGGGGGCGTCTGGCCGGGCATCAAGCTGATTCACGGCGTGCGTGCTGTGGAGGGCGACGCCGAGTTCGGCATTAGCCGCGGACGGTTGCTTCCCGATCACAAGATATTCACCGACGACGAAGTGCCACGCGAGGCTCGCGAGAAGCTGCAGCAGAGCCTGGTGCTGGTGCATGGCGGAATGGCGCAGGACGTCGGCCCCATTCTCGAAATGGTCACGGAGAAGTACCTTTTGCGTTGCGAAACTGAATGGCTCGGCCGATGCAAGGCGATTGCACTCCTCGAAGAGATCACCGGCCATCTTCGGAGGGGCGACATTCGCGCGCTAGGCGGCTGCCTCGAACGCAACTTCGAAGGCCCCATCCAAACCATCATTCCCTGGGCCGCCAACCTCTACACCAACACGCTGATTGACCGTGTGCGCAAGGAGTTCGGCGAGGACTTCTGGGGATTCTGGATGCTTGGCGGCATGAGCGGCGGCGGCATGGGATTCATCTTCAGCCCCGAACGCAAGGCTGAGGCCCTAGTGCGCATGCAGGCAATCATGAGCGAGACACGCCACAAGATGGAACGCAGCGTGCCATTCGCCATGGAGCCGGTAGTCTACGACTTTGCCATCAACGAGCACGGGACCCGAGCCAACATGCTCTCCGGCAGCGATGCCCTGATGCCTCCCGGCTACTACACCTTGCAGGTTCCCCCGCTTCTCCGCACGGAAACCTCGCAGCTTTCGCCGGTGCGCCGCGCCGAACTGGAGCGCTTCACGGCGGCATGCCGCTCCAACGCTGACTACGCGGGGATGATTCACACGCTCTTCGACCACATGCTGCCGGCTAGCCACGATGGCGTGGGAGAGCAGGCGGAATCACTGAAGCCACTCCTCGACAGCTACGGCTTCGACCGTGTGCAGCACGAGCAGATACGCCAGGATTTGCGTTCCGGCCGCATCGGCCTTGCGCACAACCGCCTGCCCATCACCAGCCTGATCGAAGACGCCGAAGCGGATCGCCTCGACGATTGCCACCGTGCTTCTGGCCTCGATGCACTGGCCGCCGGACGCGTTGCGGTGGTGTCTCTGGCGGGAGGCGTGGGCACGCGGTGGACGCGCGGCGCCGGAGTTGTGAAGGCCCTTAACCCGTTCTGCAAACTAGGCGGCCAGTATCGCGACTTCATCGAAGTCCACCTGGCCAAAAGCCTGCGCGTGAGCCGTGCGTGCGGCTCGCCGCTGCCGCATGTCATCACCACCAGCTATCTCACACACGAGGCCATTGCCGCTCATCTCGCCAGCGAGGGCGACTACGGCTATCCTGGGCCGCTGCTGCTTTCGCCCGGCCGCAGCATCGGACTGCGCATGGTACCCATGGAAAAGGATCTGCGCTTCGCCTGGGAAGAGACGGCGCAGCAAATGCTCGACGCACAGGCGCAGAAGGTGCGCGAGGGCCTGCACGCCTCGCTGATTCAGTGGGCTCGCGGCGCCGCCGAGGGCTCCGATTACATCGATAACATGGCCGCGCAGTGCATGCATCCGGTGGGCCACTGGTATGAGGTGGCCAACTTGCTGCGCAACGGTATGCTCCAGCGCCTGATCGAGATGCGCCCGCAGTTGAACTACCTCATGGTGCATAACATCGACACGGTGGGCGCAGATGCCGACGCCGCAGTCCTTGGATATCACATCGAGAGCGGCGCGGCGCTCACCACAGAGGTGATTGAGCGGCGCCTGGAAGACCGCGGTGGCGGCCTGGCCCGCGTGGACGGCCGCGTCCGATTGGTTGAAGGCCTGGCACTGCCCAGCGAGGATCTGGAGAGCCGCCTGCGCTACTACAACAGCGCAACGTACTGGATTGATGTGGATCGCTTGCTTTCGGTCTTCGGCCTGACGCGCGGCAATCTCTCTGACGCGGCAAGCGTAAACGAGGCCGTGCGCGCCGTGGCTGCGCGCATGCCCACCTACGTCACGCTCAAAGACGTAAAGAAGCGCTGGGGCAAGGGGCAGGAAGACATCTTCCCCGTGGCGCAATTCGAAAGGCTATGGGGCGATATGACCGCGCTCCCTGAACTGGACTGCCGCTTTGTGGCCGTACCGCGGGTCCGCGGTCAGCAACTGAAGGAGCCTGCCCAACTCGATGCCTGGCTGCGCGACGGCAGCGCGGCACACGCCGAGTCCTTGTGCGCATGGCGCGAGAGTCTGGCCTGAGCTGTGGCCCTTGCACCGTCCGGCATCGCGATTCCAGAAGAATTCGAGCCTTGCGCTTGGCTCCGGTTGCCTTGCTACCAGAAGAATTGCTCCCTTTCGGGTTGATTATTATAATCGTTATAATGGAGGGCGGTATGGTGAAGCTAAAGGTGACAACCGTAGGGAGTTCTTCAGGAATTGTTCTCCCCAAAGAGGTTCTGAACCGGCTCAAGGTTGCGAAGGGGGATTCAATCTTCCTGACCGAGTCGCCGGAGGGGTTCCGGATCACTCCGTACGACCCTGACTTCGAACGGCAAATGGAGTTGGCCCGCACGGTGATGCGCGGGCGCCGGGACGTTCTTCGCGAGCTGGCGAAATGAGCACGCCGGCCTGGAGATGGGTGACCGAACAGACCACACTCGCAATCCACGACGAACAACTCGCCGAACATGGCGGCCTGCCGGGCGTGCAAGACATCGCTTTGGTGCAATCGACTCTCCATTGGCCGCGGAACCTGGCAGCGTATGGCGCTCCCGACATTGCCGGTCTGGCTGCGTCCTATGCGTACGGCATCTCGCGCAACCATGGTTTTCTCGATGGAAACAAACGGACTGCCTTCGTCGTAGCCCTTGTCTTCCTGCTCGATCAGGGGTTCGAACTGATCGCAACCGATCAGGAAGCCGTGACGACGATGCTGTCCGTGGCGGCAGGCGAGATGTCGGAGGCGGAGCTAGCCGTATGGTTCAGGGGGTATATCCGTCCGATTTGAGAGGGACTCCGGCGGGCGCGGATGCGCAGTTCGCATCCGCAACGGAATCCTCGCAGCGCGTAAGCACGGGTCCAGTTGCTAGCCAACCAAGCCCGAATCGGACAAAACCGCGAGTTTGAAGCTGCTTCACGGCCTCATGCCGCGCCGGACTTGCCAAGGTCCACCAGGCAGTCCTGGCATGCACTCGAAGAGTGGCCCCTTGTTCCCACGGCGATGCTGGCCGGCATTGTGCGAAGTGCCTCCGGCATGAACCTCGGCTGATCGATGGCCAGTGTTTCAGTCTGTGAACCGATCTTGCGCAGGAGCGCCTCAAAACGCGGCTCTCCGCGGAGCGCCTTCAGAATCGGGTCGGAGCGGAATCCGAGGCTCCAGAGTGTTCCCTGCTCGAAGGATGTCTCCAGCCAGGGAATCGCCTCCTGCTTCCTGCCCAGACCGATCAGGATGAGTGCGAGAGCGTAACCGCAGTTCTTCTTCTTCCGCTCGCACATTTCCTCAAGTACATTCAAGATCTGCAATGCACTCTCGGTGTTGCCAGAAACCGCAAAGGCGTATCCCAATATGGCTTGCAGAGTTCGGTTCTCGGGGAATTCGGCGACGAATCGCACGATTTGACCAATGTTGAGAACATCTGGCGCAGCTTGGCTCAACGCAAGGGCCTCAATCGTTGCCATCGATGCCCCAAAGGAGCCGGAGGCCCTGAACTGCCGAACCAATTCCAGGGCTTCTGCCGATTCCCCGGCCAGGAATTGTATCCAACAAAGAAGCAGGCGTTTGGAGGAAACCAGGGGATTGTTCCGCCATGCCTCCCAAGCGAGCCGTGACGCATCCTGAAACTCGCCATCGGCTAGGTGCAACAAGGCTCTGCCCACCAAGCCAAACGAATGCGATGGCTGCTCCGTCAACAATTCGTCAAAACCGGCCTTCGCCTGGCGCCACTTGCGCTCGTGCACCATTTTCAGGAATCCCGCGCAACATCTCGCGTCGATGTGTTGGGAGTCGAACTGAGGCATCCGGCGGAGTGCCTCCATCGCGCAAGTGTGCGCAACAGAGCTATCCACAACCTCCATGAGGGCGGAGATGATCATTGCACTCGCCAAGCCAGTGAGTGCCCGCACATTGCCGGGATCCTTGTCCAAGGCTTCGCGGTATAGCCCGGCAATCGAAGGGAGGTTTTTCTCCGAACGCGCGGTCCACATCTCGTCGGCGCTCGCGGTCAACTCCGCCGCGATCGTCTTCTTCGGGTCGCCCCCATTGCGGTCGCTGGCTCTCCGGTGGCCGGGCAGCGAACCCACACCCGTCAGCCACTTATCCAACTCCTCGACGTAGGCAAAAACGCACCCCTGTGTTCCGCCGAAGTGATGAACCGGCAACCCATGCTCGGCATGCCAGCGCTGCACCGTTCTCTGGCCTCGATCGAGGTATTGTGCAATTGCCTTCCAGGAATCCAAACGCATTTTAGCCAAGAGATTTCCCTAGCCTTTCTGGGAAAGGAGAACATACTCTCACGAATAGACTCGTTGTTTGCTGATGGCCCAGAAGAGTATCTACGTGGATTGCTCCCAATATAACGAGGAGATCGTTTCGTTGCAACACAAATTACACTTTTTTACTATTCTCGGGCGGAGCAGGCACGTAACCTGATTTCGAGTCTTCAGTACCGAATGCCGCATTTTTGACACCGGTAGACACAGAATGGCGAGGTTTGGCATGGTGTTATCGGTTCGTCACAGTGGGCAGCCACTTGCACTCTGGTAGGACTATTCAATGCTCGAATCTTTAACATCATGTAACACATCTTCACCTCATGATCCTAGCATCTCGTTGATTCTGCACCCATTGTCCCCAACGGCTCCAACTCGACGGGGAGCATTTACGACCTGGCTTGTCCATTTTTGAACAAGGGACGGCAGGTTTTCCTGGTTTGCACGGCGCCCGGCGGCACCGCAACACGACTTTTTTGGATAGGATACTTCTTAGTAACTAATCCCCGGGCAGGTACTATGCGTCCATCTTGTTTGCCAAGAACAGAGCACAGCTTTCCTTCCGTATCCCCCGCTTCCTGGGCTGTCCTCCCATGGCGTAAAGCCCGTCAGGCCGCTAGATCGCGATGGTTCGAGGCCCGCAATTCCAGCGCAGAAGGACGTTCCGATCCGGCATGTTTACTTCTTACCAAACAACAGTCCGGAAGGCCTCTCTTGCGTAAGCAGCATCCATACTTATGTTCTGTCCCCAAGGAGATCCATTTATTTACTAAGTATTAACTATCCGCCATGCCAACTCGCGATAGCTGCTTTGCATACGCCAGCCGACATTCCAGTTACGGTGCTCGGGGGCCTTGGCTGGCGTTATGAGAGGCAGTCAAGGGTACTTTGTCCTCATTGTTGCAGTTTTGCACTGTGAGCAGGCACTTACACACCGCCAACCGGAACAGTAGAAACCATCTTTTCTCGCCTTGGCGTCTCTGAGATTTTCAACTTTCTCGCGAAACGGCAGGCTGTGGCGAGCTCTGGCACACCTTTGCGCTTTCAATGACAGATGCACAGGCTTACTCTCATGTTCATAGACACAGAGTGACATCTGGTCCTAACTGGACGCAACAGCGCCTCGGTTGCAATGTGCTCCAGAACGGAAATTGCTGCGAACCGTCTTTCACCTGGCATGTGTTCCGTTAATTTCAGAGATTTTTGTACCCGGCTTAGCAGGAACAAGGTTTGCTAAGTTGGCATGGCGAAGCCTTGCGCGAATTGGCTCCGATCGACGGCGGCGCAGGAGCGTATCGATTAGATGAGAGGCCGCCTATGAATCTCCTAGCCGCAAATCACGATCTGGGCGCCGCAGGCCATTACGGCCTTGGTCTGAACGACCCGGCTCCCGATCGGAAGTGGTACGCGGTCTTCACCCTCCCGAAGCACGAAAAATCGGTGACAAGGCACCTCGACCAGCGCGAGGTCGAATCGTTTCTTCCCACCTACGAAGAGATCAGGCTCTGGAAGAACCGCCAGCGGATGAAACTCGTCCTTCCCTTGTTCCCGACGTATCTGTTCGTACGAGTGAACGAGCGGGAGCGGGTCAAGACCCTGCAATCCCCGGGTGTTCTTCAGATTGTTGGAAACGGCAAAGAGCCGCTCCCCCTCCTCGATGCCGAGATCGAATTCCTTCGCTCAGGCTTTCAGGGAAAGAAGATCGAACCATTTCGCGACCTTGTCATAGGGCAGAGGGTGCGCATCAAGACCGGCGCCATGCAAGGGATTCAAGGAACCCTTGTACGAAAGAGCAAGGCTCTGCGCTTCGTGCTCACTCTGGAATTGATCAACCAGCACGCCGCAGTCGAGGTGAACGCCGAAGACCTGGAGCCGCTTCCGGCATAACCTGCAAGAACCACGCGCAGCTGCAGCAAGTCAAGCCACTTCTCTCGTCCCGCTTTTCCCTTGGTACCGTTCCTTCCGCTTCTGAAGCTGCTTGCGGACTGTCTTTCAGGACTTGCGCTTCAAAGCGGTCTTGAACGCCTCGACTTCTCGACTCCCAACCCTAAATTCGCTCTGAGTCGTAGAGAAACCCCAGGGACCCTTAATCCCACCGAGCGCCAACTGCGAGGTTGGCTTCATTTCGCGGTCCAAGCACATCCGCCCTCAAGACTACATCTGTGCCAAACTTCGAAGGTGGATAACTAGAGCTTGGGCACCTTGAGCGAGTTCCGCAACCACAAAAGGGGGGAACAATGCAATCTCCAGCGACAAATCTGGAGCGAACAGACAAGATCGTTCTGGCCGCGACACAGCTCTTCTCCCGTCAGGGGTACAACGGAACCAGCACCCGCGAAATTGCCCGTCTGGCCGACGTGAGCGAGAACACCCTCTTCCGTCATTTCGAACGTAAAGAGGATCTGTTTTGGGCGACGCTCCGTTCTCATTCTGCCTGGCTTGCGCTTTGCAAGGAATCGCTGGATGGCATCACAGCTTTCGATGCACCAGAAATCGTTCTGCCCAAGATTCTTGAGATGCTGACGGACACTGCAAACTTCAGGCCGGAATTGCTGCGGCTCATAGCTGTCGCATTCTTGGAACTGCAGTGGAAAGCGGAAGCGTTTTGCCAGGAGCAAATCTCGCCGGTGTGCATGACTATTCGCAAATACCTGGCCATGTGCGTCAAGAGCGGCAGGGTTCGCGACTTCGATCCAACGATGGTGACAGCGGCGATGATGACCATGGTGCTGATGCAACCCGGACTGACCAAGCTCATCGAAGGCGAGAACCCGACCTACTCAGACGGCCGGGATGCCGCCCGCGCCTATACCAAATTCTGGCTCGATGTACTCGCCCCAAGACTGGCAACAAATCTTCGCCCGATTCCAACCATGGTCGGACCCGCAGCGGTTTGAAAGCACAATTGCATCCGAAAACACCGAATAGTCTGCGGCAATCACAAGGAGCCGAAGGGTTCATGTAGACCAGCAATTGCACTTCTTCATGTTCAGGGCCTCTAAACAATTGGAGGACTAGCTACAATGGCAGAACTTTCTCAGCATGTGTCCGTTCTTGAATCTTCCTACCCCCAGCGTCTTGGAAGATCGCCAAACAGTCCAGAGAACTGCCGTTGGGCTAGCGGTAGAGTCTGGGTCATTCTGGACGGGATCCAGATCTTGGCAGCCGCTGCACTGGCCACGCTCATCGAATTGAATAAAGTGCTTGTAGCAGGGGGCGGTGGCATCTTACACGATACGCTTTTTCATGGCCGCTCTATCGGAATACTCCTTGTCCTGCTATGCGGATTCACCGTTACTCTAATCCTGACCAGCAGGCGCCTCAATCTGTATCGTCCGAAGCGCCTGGGTAGTCTGTTACACGAGCAGCGGCTGAGCATGCAGGCCTGTCTAACCTCGGGCCTGCTGCTGACAGGAACCCTCTACCTGATAAGAGCTGAGGACATTCCCCGAAGCATCGTCCTTCTCACTGTTGGTTTGGTCACTGTGTCATTGAACCTGCGGCGACTTCTCTATCGCAGCAAGATCAAACGAGAATTCGCTCGGGGCGTTGGACTGCGCAACGTCCTGATCCTTGGTCACGGTTCTGAGGCGCAAGCCTTGCGAAGTCACATGGAGAGCGTTCGAAGCCTTGGCTACAAGTTTCAGGGCTTCATCACGCCCCCAGGTTCCAACTCGGGTGACGGAGACACATTGCGGGACGTCCTGGGAACGTATGACAACCTGTTCCAGGTCGCGCGCACCAAATTCGTTGACGAAATCCTGGTGACCGCTCCCTGTAGCGAAGACTTCTTGTCTTCACTCCTGAGCGAAGCTCGAATCCGCGACATAAACCTACGCTTGGTCCCGGAAACGTACGGCGGACTTGTGTTGAACAGTTCATTTGAGTACCTCGGCCAGTTCCCGACAATTCTCCTACATCGGATGAACCACCGAGAAGTAAGTGTCTTGCTCAAGCGCGCACTCGACATACTCTTCTCAAGTTTCGCTCTACTCTTTCTCTCTCCGCTGCTCGTAGCCATAGCCATCGCCATTAAGGTAGATTCCCAAGGCCCAATCCTTTACTGTCACGAACGCGTCGGGAAGAAGGGCCGGCCATTCAACTGCTTCAAATTCCGATCAATGGTAGCGGATGCTGAAGTACTTCGCGCCAGCTTAATGCACATGAACGAGCGGGACGGGGTGCTCTTCAAGGTCACGAACGATCCACGCATCACCAGAATCGGTAAAATGCTCCGCAAGTACTCCTTCGATGAGCTTCCTCAATTCTTTAGCGTTCTCTGCGGCGACATGAGCATCGTCGGCCCGCGCCCGCCGCTCCCCCGAGAAGTTAGAGAGTATCAGCCCAGTCAACTGCGCCGACTCGACGTGACGCCTGGCATCACAGGTCTATGGCAGGTTAACGCACGCCAAGACCCTTCCTTTCACAGCTACATCTCGCTTGACCTAGCGTACGTCGAGAACTGGAGTCTTTGGCTTGATCTTAAGATCATCGTCCGCACCATCGGCGTGGTCCTCGCCGGGACCGGTTCTTAAAGCAACAACGCAACACATCAGGATTTGAACGGCAGGTATTGTCAACCCTAGCCGTTGCTCTAACATCTTTCGACGTATCTGAAAGTGAGATCGATTGTGGCACCAATTCGGGACCATGAACTTACCCTACGCGACCTGTTCAGAATATACAGAAGACGAAGGCGCATCATATTCGCTACTGTCATCTCAGCTGCTCTCATCTGTGCGTTGTATTGTGCTCTATGTACCCGACGTTACCAGGCAACAGGCATCATACAGATACAAAGTGAGTCGGCTGATGGCTTAGGCTTAGCCAGTCTACTGAATGACGCCACTGCTCCATCTGACGCACTTCAAGCAAGTATCGCCATACAGACCCAGGCTACCATTCTGCAGTCAAATACACTTGGCTTGCGTGCGATTCACAATCTACATTTGGAAGAGACTGAGGATTTCAGGCCTCGCTGGAGCCCTCTGGGTTCAATTCTCAATCTGCTTTCTCCAAAGGGGGCGCCCGATAAGGCGGGCGTCGACCTGACCGATGCCCCTCAACGCCGCGTACACGCCTTGAGCGTTCTTGGTGCGAATTTGAAAGTAAAGTCACTACCAGGAACAAAGCTGATTGAAGTTAGCTACCTTAACCCCGACCCGCATCTCGCTACCTCGGTTGTGAATGAAATGATGTCGGGAATCGTCGACTACAACTTCCAGACCCGATACAATACCACAAGCCAAACATCTACTTGGCTAACTGGACAATTGACCGAACTGCGCCGACAGACTGAAGACCTTCAGGGTAAGGTGGTAGCCCTCGAGCGCGAGTCCGGAGTCTATAGCCTTGGAACTGTAGACTCCCAGGGGCATGAACAGGCATACTCGGGTGTCTTGGACCAGTTGCAACAGGCAACCATGGCACTCACTCAAGCTCAGCAAAACCGCATCCTAAAAGGAGCGATCGCCACTGCCGCCAAGGCGGGTAACGCCGAGATGCTCTCTGGGTTGGCAGGGAACTCTCTTTCTGCTTCAGGTGGATCATCGTCGGTGGCGAATTCCTTAACACTCATCCAGAACCTCCGTCAGCAGGAAGCTACACAGCAAGCAACATTGCAATCAGAAGAGACGAAATTTGGTGCATCTTATCCAAAATTGATCGAATTGCGCGCTGCCGTTGCTGGACTGCAGCGCTCAATACAAGAAGAAAATGAACGGATCAAGGGTCGAGCTGAAAGCGACTACTCGGTAGCAGTTGAGACTGAAGCAAGAACACGCGATCAATTCCAACGAAGCAAGCAGCAAGCAGACGCACTGAACGATAAAGCAATCGAATATGTAATCGTGCGCCAGGAGGCGGACCAAAGTAGAAGCCTTTACGAGGACTTGCTGAAGAGATTGAAGGAAGCGGGCGTCTTAGAGGGACTGAAATCATCCAACATTACGGTCGTAGACCCCGGGCGTGTACCAGCTAAGCCTAAGACGCCTAATGTTCCCATTTTCATGGTTGCATCTTTCGCGATTGGGATCATCTTAGGAACGTTGCTTGCTCTGTTGATACACGCATTAGATAACAGGCTAAGCAACATTTCTGAAGTCGAAGAGTTAACCGGCCACGGTATTATTGGGGCGCTACCCTATATGGACAAGTTAGCGCGCACGGCGCCGAGTGAAGAGGGCTCTCCCCTAACCACAATAGGCGACCCTCATTCAACCTTCTCCGAGGCGATTCGCTCTGTCCGGACAGCGCTCTTACTGACTGGAGGAGCAGATACTTCACGCGTGATCCTCGTCACAAGTTCGATTCCTAACGAAGGCAAAACGACATTTAGTGCAAATCTCGCCGTTGTGTTAGCCCAATTGAACCGGAAGGTGCTTCTAGTCGACTTAGATATGCGTCGCGGCGCTTTGCGTCGAAATCTAGTCCTTCCTCATAGCAGTGGCCTGAGTGAGTTGCTTGCCGGACAGAAGTCGGCACCAGAGATGGTGTCAATTGATGGAATCCCTCACCTCGATGTCCTGCTGTCTGGGGGGGGG
>Ga0316217_10002450_pt1 | contig 22314 bp, 26 predicted proteins | sample 1anoAmetaG_FD_203633 | JGI IMG/M metagenome (GOLD analysis project Ga0316217, IMG submission 203633) | Freshwater microbial communities from Trout Bog Lake, Wisconsin, USA - 1anoA | ecosystem: Environmental > Aquatic > Freshwater > Lake > Hypolimnion/Profundal zone | place: USA: Wisconsin...
GTGCTGCCGTGTGTGGTAGTGCCGTGTTCGGTGCCGTCTGCGTGCTTTCGGTCATTGTTCCTTTGCTCCATCGTCGAATTGAGGTGTCTTTTGTTCGCCATGAATTTGGGTTGCGGAATACTCGGCTATGTACAGCCCGGTCGGATTCTTTGCGCTGCGCTCCGAGACCGCCAGCCGGATCTTGTACGCCTCCACAATTTCGTCGACAGCTTCAGAGCTGCCGTTCATATGGTGCAGCGTCCGCACACCGAAGGCGGTATAGACGAGAGGATCCTGGCTGGCCTCAACGCTACTGAGTTTGGACTCCGACCGTGCCTGTTCGTCCTGAAGTTGGCCGACCGCATCGTTCTTCTGCATCTGCAGCACGGCCAGATGCCTGAGGTTGGCGGTCATCATGTTCAACGCGTCCGACCAGTTCTTCGGCAGGGAGTGCTGGTCGTAATTCAAGTAGTGGTCGAGAAACAACCGGACATAGGCCTCTTTCTCAAAAGACGTGGGGGCCTCGGCAGCTACGACGTTTTGCAGTGCGCCAGGCGTGAGCGTGCTTTTGATGGAGCCATTCGGGCTCACCACCTGCGCTTCTCCGGTTGGCGACACTTTAATTACCGTCGGCGGCTGGAGCCGGGCAACAAAACAGCCAGCCACGGCAATCAGCGCCACCAGGCAGGCAACGACAGAGATGATGATGGCGCGATTGGAGAACGCGCGTAGGGCGCCATCGGCTTCGTAGAACTTGGGTGATTCATCGCTCATAGCGGTAGTAGTCATAGCTCGTAATCCTCGGTATCGCGATCGAAACAGGTTATGTTGTAGCCCCACTTAAGCGGCTGGCGGGGGAGTGTACGGAGGAGGCATTCGCCCACCTCCCGATCCAGAAGCTTCGCTGCGATAGAGTGCAGCGGGCTGCATGCCGGAACTGCCTCCACCTCCGCTCGTCGCGGCATACACTCCGGTGCCGGCGCCTCCGCCTGCACCGCCTCCGCCTGCACCACCTCCGCCGCCGACCCTGCCGGCGGACATCGCAACCTTGGACGTTTTCATGACCAGACCCACCATCACGCCTCCGGCTAGAGCGAAGTGACCGGAGACGAGGGTGTGTGCCGTGAAAGGAATGGTGAGAAGACAGATCGCCAACGCGATTGAGGTGGCGATGATGTACACCTGTTGTGATTGCTGCGAGAGAGTGCTGTTGGTGTTGAGAATGGCCGTGGCGGTGTTCATGTTCAGGGCAACCATGATCGCGCCGAGAATGGCATAGAGAATTGGCCACAGCAGCCATTCCCCAACCTTGCTCAGGTATGCGGTCGCGTACTTGCCAAGTCCAGAGCTGGGCAGAAGAGCAATGATGATGGGGCCGATGCCCCAGAGAATCGCGCCCCAGAACGTGTACCAGAAACAGAAGAACATATAGGCGGCAGACTCGATGAAGCTGCAGATTGCCGTCAGCACGACCATAAGGATCTGTCCGCTGGCCGCGTTGAACAGCTGAGTCAGGATTCCATCCCCGGTGCTTGTGTAGTAGGTCTGAAGCGACTGGTTGAATGCGTCGTAAACATCCGTGTTGACGTTCGCGCCGCCTTGCAGGGTATTTGTCACCGTCGCCATGTCCGTGATCATGGTCTGAAAGAGATTGGTCCAGTTGGTGATGATGTAGGCGACGATGATGTACTTCAGCATAGTGACGGCGGCGGCACGAAGATTGCCTCCATCAAAGAAAGCCTCGTAGATGCCGATGAGCGCCGTGACCGCCACCAGCGAGATTGCCACGCCCTGGATCGCCGTACCGATGGGCGTGATGCTGGCGTTGGTCAAAATATTCGTGATGGTGCTCTGGTACGATACGAAGTTCGTGGGTGTTGCCTGCAATAGCATCATGTCCGTCCGCCGGTTATTGAGCCGTTTTGGAGCCGAGGATTCCGGTGAAAGCGCCGCTCGTGGTTGACTGCGTGGAAGCACCCAATTTGTAGACTGCGCTCGTAGTGGCGAGCTGGCCGGCTTTCACGCGGAGCAGGTCCGCTTCCGCCAGCTGGCTATAGGCATTCGCTTGCACCAGCCAAGCGTCGGCCTGTACCGCCAAAATGGGGGCCGTTCCGGAAGACGCCGAACTTGCCTGCCCAAGAAGCTGCTGCACCAGATCAAGCTCCCGGTCCGACACCGCATCCATCTGAATGGCCCGCTTCATGGCGTCCTGTGCCAGTGCGTCGTTCATGTCGACGATCGTCTGGATCTGCGGCGGAATGTTGGTCGTCGACGAAGCGCCATAGGTCGCCGTGTAGTAAGTCGGCACGGCAGAGGTTGCATTGGGATTCCCCGACAGCAGTGCTGTCTCAAATGCCTGATTCGTGGAGTTCTGCGAGCTGCTGCGCAAGGTCTGAATGATGGAAGCGCCGGAGCTGGCTTGCGTCTGCAGCCCGGTTGCCATCTGCTGAGACTGCTGCAGCTGACTCTGGGGATACACAGAGTTTTGTGTGAACGAATTGATCGCAGACGTTTGCGTGTCGATATCAGAGAGCGGCACGCCAAGGCTGGTTTGCATCATGCTATTCAACTGCTCAACATAGGGAATCAGAATGCTGAGATCCATCTGGGCGTGGGCCGGAGTCGGTGAGCACAGAGCGATGAACAAGCCGGCACCTGCCATCCAGGCGGACCGTCGAGTGACGGGGTGCGTTGCGAACTGCTTCAGTTTGTTCCGTAGTGACATGGAATCCTCCTTACTTCACGGTCTGAGTGGAAGCCTTTTGGTTGGCATTGCTGGATGTATTGGCACTGCTTGAAGCGCTGGAGCCGGAGACCAGATAGGTGCTTGCCGGTACCGGGTGAACCATCTGTTGCTTGATCGCCCCGGTGGTATTCGCCAGTTCAACCGATTCCAATCGGAGATTGGCTGCCAGGAGCTTGTGGCGGATCGCGGCCGAGTACAGCTCCAATGCTTTTGCCTGGAGCGCGGCGTGATCCGCGTTCCCGGGTGCAACTGCGGCGCCGGAGTCCTCGACCGTATGGGACTGGGAGATGAGCGTGTTTGCCGTGAAATCGGAGGCCGAGGTGAGGGAAAATACATCCAGCGCCTGCGAATCGGACATGTCGGTCACGGTCTGGGTGAACGGTGCGGCTCCCGCTGCCGAAACAGGCGCACCATAGGTGGATTGAAACGAGGACTGTAACTGCGACGGCGGCACACTCGTGCCCCCTCGCGTGGCAGACTCCAATAGCTTGGAACTGATTGCTGTAGCGCTGTTTGTGGGGAGCGCCATCACACTGGTCATCCATGGCCGGTACGTGGCACTGGTCGTAGAGATCGACGAGTGTGCCTGGCCGATCAAGGACTGCGGGTAGATCGTGTTGGTTAAGAACTGCACCTGCTGGTTACTGGTGCCGTCGATGTTCGAGGTGGAGCCTCCGAGATTGGTCACCGTAGTAAAGCAGTCAGCAAACGCGCTAAATATGTCTGCGTATGCGTGCTTGGCTGGCCACACCAACAGCAATACAACGAGCGGAGCGGCGGCGAATAACAGCCTCCGGAAAAGGTTGGTTTTCGTGGGAGATGAACTCATGCGTGTGCCTCCTGCGTCTGTGAGCTTGTAAATTCTGCTCGGTCGGACTGATACACCTTCCCCGATGCCTCTTCCGGCAATTCCGGAAGGGCCGAGATGCCATTGGGATACCGCTGTGACAGCAAGTAAAGTTGGTGGAACATGGAGAGATCGGGATGCTGACGTTGCCAGTAGTCGCGATAGGTCTTCTCCCGCGGCATCGTGGTCATGGTCCAGTATTCAAAGGGCGTGATGCGCACAAAGACGATCTGCGTCGTCTCCGGGTTGTCGCCCACGGCCAACAGGAACTGGCTCTGCTTGCCCTTCTCGGTCATGCCAATGCTCTTGACCGCATTGCAGACAATCGGATTAAAGTGCAGAAAGTGTTCCAGAACCTTGATGTTGCCCTTCTGGCGTCCGATGAGGCGCGTTGCCGTGGTCGAGAGGATTGCAGCGCCGATCGGTTTGGGATTATCCGGCGTACCGGTGAAGTCCTCTACCGACTGCGAGACACCCCAAACGCAGGCATTGCGCTTACGTGCCGTGCGGAAAAGCTGTTCGACCGTTACGGACAGGTCCCGCGAATCGAGCAGGGACCAGCATTCGTCGAGAATGACGATGGAGCGCCGGCCCGCTTCGCCCGCGGCGCGGTTTGTCGTGGCATAGGCGATCAACAGGCTCATCGCGGTCTCAAGGCGAGGATCGTCCTTGAGCTGCTCGATGTTGAAATATAGCCAGGGGGCCGTCATGGGCACCGTGGTCTGACGGTCGAAGAGGTTGGCATACATTCCCTGACCAACCCAGGAACCAAGTTTGAAGGCAGCGATGTGGGCTAATTCTTCGATCTTCGGCTGGCCGCGCTCCTGGAATGTCTCCAGGTCAGCCTTGAGGTCGCTGAATACCGGAGTTTTCGATCCCGAGCGTTTGGATGCGATGCGGTCATACGTGGTCTTGATTGCCTGATCCAATATCCCGTCCAGGATGTCCGCGTCGTAGTTCCCTCCCCCGCCAATCATGTAGCGGGCGAGCGTCTTCAGGAACGCAACATGGTCCTTGGAGGGCGTCGTTTGTCCAGGTTCAAGATCGAATGGATTGATCGTGAACCGGGAGTCGAGCGACATCTTGAGCATCTGTCCGCCCATCAACTCCACGGCGGTCTTGTAGGAATCGCCGCGCTCGAGGATGGACACCTTGGTGTCGCGGCGGGCACAGGTAAGGAGCAGCTTGCCGATGAGAACGCTTTTGCCGGAGCCGGAGTTGGCGCAGATCAGTGCATTGGCATTTTCCAGGCTTGCGTCAAAGGGTGAATACGGGAGCAGATGCCGGTATGGCGTGTGCCATAGGGTCAGCGGCTCGCGCTGCATGCCGCTCCACGGCATCTCCAGCGGCACCAGATCAGCGGCATGTTCACTGAGCAGGTCCATATCACGGCGGTCGCTCGAAGCGAGACCGGGCAAAGTGCCGAAGAAGATGCGGCGCTTGGCGAGCGTCTCAGCCAGCGCATTGGCGCCATTCCTCCGGGCGACCACCTGCAATAGCTGCTGGCGGCAACTTGCAAGCTGGCGTTCCGCCTGTTCGTATTCTTTGGAAGTCGTCGCCGGTTTGGATGTCCGATACGTGATGGAGAACGACACCTGCGTCGTCTTGCAGGAGCCGGAGATCAGACGCTCCTGGATCTCCAACAGTTCACGCGCCTGGACGGCGGCTCCCACGTCCACCTTGTGATTGCCATCCTTATCCATCTGCGCCGCCTGCATCTTCTTGTAGCGGCTCTTGTACTTTTCGATCACCTTTTGCTGGTTCGGTACGACGATGTGGACGGAGATGGTGAGCGGAAAGCCGCAGGTAAGCAGCTCCCGGATGATCCCTGGGAAGGTGGCCTCGGGTGGAACCTTCATCGTGATGCAGCCGTACAGAAAGCCGTCGATATTGAGGTAGTCTTCCGCCTCGTTCAGGATCGAGACGCTCCCCAGCTGCTCGCGCGCCGTGAGAGGGCTGGTGCTAAGAAGGTTCGGGGAGCGGAAATTTCGCCTGGTCACAGAATTCGGACTCAGCGCACGGCTTACCTCTGCAAAGAACTCTTCTGCAGCCATGCGCTTCGGATCTAACCCCGCCGTTTTCAAAGACGACTCAATGCCACGGAGGAAACTCTCGAACTGAGTGACGATGGACAGGTGTTTTTTCTTGCCGAGCTGTGCCTGCGCCTCGGTCGAGACCGGCGCTGCGGTCTTCTTCAAGAGCCGCCTAATTACGCCTTGGAAGCCGCCGCCCGGCTCAGGCTCCGCCGGCTGCTCCGCCGCTTTGGCCGCCCCTGCTTTCGGCTCATCTTTGTGGCCGGCCAGCACGCTGGTTGTGGTTCGATTCAGACTCTCGTGGAGAGCGGGGTCCCAGATGAAATACACCGCGGCCAGGCGCGTCAGAAATTCGCCGTGCTCTTCTTCCTTCCTCCATCCTTCCATTCGAATCGCGTCCATGCGGCGCGCAACATCGGACTCCGTTCGTTGAAGCGCTTCGTAGCGATCGATGAGACCATTCGCGTTCTCAACGACCTCGTAGCGGAACTGTACGCGCATGCTCTCTTCGGGAATCGTACGAAGCAGGGCCTCGATCCTCGACTTCATTTCGTTCATGGCAGCGTCGTCGCCGAAATACGTCAGTGAGCCGCCAAGCTGGAAGCCCGCAACATAGCATCCATCGGTACGCACCATGACCCCATCGGCGGGCGTCAGTGCTCCGGGGAGAAAGTCGCGTATAGGAAGCAAAGAGAAGATTCCCGGCGTGACAAGAGATCGGTTGTGTTGCGCGGTTGTAGTTGGCATCAGTCCTCCTCGTCGGACAGGTATTCAGCGGGAAATTCTTCATCGTGCTCGCAAGCCGCATACGCGCGCGGCTTCGTGTACCACGCAATAAGGTCCTTCATATAGCCGCGTGGCTTGCCGTACTTGAAGATTGAGAGTGAGGGCACCCCTAGAATCAGAACCAGCAGCATCAGCGCCCAGTTGAGGGGAAGAAATACGAGGTAGCGGTCCGGGAAGAAAAACTGGCCGCCCATGAGAGCCGCGATGCAGACAATGCCGATGATCATCATGTCCTCGATTTCGAGCCCCATGAAATAGACCGGATTGTGCAGGTTCCGCGATACCGGCGAAATTTGCAGAGACATTCGATTAGCTCCCAACTTGCTGGCCGTTGGCGACCCAATACTCGATTAGCCGCATGATTGCGGAGACCGCGCAGCACATCATCGCGGTAGCAAAGTGTTTCACCGGTCTGAGATCGGTGCGCATGGTTGTGAGGTCTTCAAAAGAGATTCCGGCGCGCACCACCTCAATTGCCGCGTAGACGGGCAGGATTACGTTGGCGACCCAATTTGTCAGATTTAGGAGCGCGTTCGAGTAGGTGTCGGTGACTACCGAATTTCCGGCACTCGTCGCGACGAAGTACTCGGCAAGGCGGGTGATGCCCGAGATGCTGATCGCGACCATCACACCGATCACGCAGCGCTCCATGCTCTCGCCTTTGGAATACTTGTAAACTCCAACGGCAAGGAACAAGGCCGCCATGATTGGCATGACGATCAGGCCGAGCCAGTTGACCATCGCCAGAATTGCCTGCGCCGGATCAGTCGCACTCGACATGGCTTGGCTCCTTGGACGCGTGACGAGGCGCGATCGCGAGTCGAATCGCGTTTGCGATGCGGGCGCTGGTTTCCCACGCTTTTTGCCCGACCAGCGAAACACAGTAAAAGAAAGAGAGAACATTAAAGACCGCAAACCCCATTCGAAGCGTGACGAGGCCCATGCGAAAGCGCGCCAGTATCAAGACGGCTATCGCTGCGTCAACAAGGAGAATCGCGAAGACGGCAAGCCGCAACATTTTGGTAAGAGGGTTGTTGTCTACCATGTGATAGAGACCCCCATCCAGCCCGTCACGAGCGACCACAGCCCACTAAAGCTCAGAAATGCGAGCCCAGAGAGGGCCACTGCGCCCCACGGCTTGGAGCGTTGGTAGTTGATTGCGGCCCCTACGAAGCACAGGACTGCAACATAGGGGCTGATCGTCATGGCCAGGTAGTTGAACATGCTGTCGAGCACGTCCGCGGATGCGAACGCTACGGTGGAAGTGGTGCTGCTGGAGGAGGTGGACCAGGTCTTGGCGAGTGTCCAGAACGCCTGTGAACCCAGCACAAAGAGTGCCGAAATGATCGACGGCAACGGGGAGTGCCCCTCGGAACTATCCAGAATAGCTTTGAAACAGAGGGCAGCCGCCATCAGAGGCACGATTCGTCCGACGAGGATATTGGTGACAAAGCTCGTGATTCCGGTTGTGAGACTGGTCGCAACGGACCCGAAAGTCCCCGTTCCGGCGCCAGAAGGCGGAACGGGAGCTGGCCCACCCGAGAACAGCGCGGGGATGGTTGCAGAAAAGATTGCCGGCAGGGTCAGCAGCAGTGCTCCCCAGAACAGCCACTTAAAGAAGCTCCCACCCGCGTCGTAATTGATGCCTCCTTCCCCACGCAATCGCAGACCCGCGAGCACAATGGCGCCGAGAGCCGCTACTGGAAGGAGAGTCACCATCATGCCGGAGATCTCCGACACAAAGTCCGGCAGAGCGGTGGTCATTAGGCATTCCTCACGAGGTGGTGCAACACTGCGACCACGGGGTGATTCGTGAAGATTGGGAGCTGGTGAAGACTGCCGCCGACCTGTTGGCCCTGTGCGATGAAGTACTCGATCAGTCGCGTGACGGCCGAGACAGCGAGGAAGATGCCGCCGCCCACGATGCTGCTCATGTATGGCCGGTTGGCCTGATACTTGAACGCTGCAGCGACAAAGCAGCAGGCGGCGATCACCGGGCAGATTACGTTGCATATCCAATTGACGACGTTAAGAACTGCGCCCTCAACCTGGGTTGCCTGTTGTCCTTGCACCGCCTGTCCAGTCGCTGCCGACTTACCGAGATTCTGTGCGATGCCTGCAATGGGAAACGACAACAGCGTGAAGAGAGAGACAACCGCCATGAACTTTCCGTACCGGATCTTCATGCGCGAGAGAAGCGACGCCATACACCCTCCGTGTGACTATGTAATATACGACATAGTTACACTATTCATAGTAATACGCAAGCGGAGAGTGCTGAATTTTAGCGCCGAGGGCAAAATACTTTCGCCAACGGTGGATACGCCTCAACAATGGACGCGGCGAATGGCGAGGCTGACGAAACAGCGATGCTGAATCGAACTATGTTCCGCTACAATCAACACGGAGAAAATAGACAAACATCACAATGCCGAAATCCGATCACCAAGCCGCCCTGCTCGCCATAGAAAAGGTTCTCGCGCTCCTTCGCTCGGTGCAGACGCTGGAAGGCACGGACAAGGATGGCGTCGAACATCTCCTGGAAATGGCGGTCGAGAACCTTAAGAACTGATATCCGCCAGCCGGTATGCTGGTCTCGTTTGATCCTAATGATGCGAGGCGAGCTTGGCTGTCCTGCGAATCGATCATTTGGACTGATCCTCAAGCGCCCCGTAGATACAGAGCAATAAACATGAAAATCGCCAGCTGGAACGTCAATTCGATTCGTGCGCGGCTTGACCACGTCACGGCGTGGTTGACGGTGCGCAAGCCGGATGTGCTTCTGCTGCAGGAGTTGAAGGGAACGGAGTTTCCTGCGACGGTGTTTGAAGATCTGGGCTATGAAAGCGTGGCTGTGACGCAGAAGACTTACAACGGCGTCGCAATTTTATCGCGCCATCCAATTGAGACGATCAGCACGGCGTTGGCCGGTGATGAGGCGGACAGTCATGCGCGGTATTTGGAGACGAGGATTATGGGCATCCGCGTCGTCAATATTTATCTTCCGAATGGAAATCCGGTTGGGAGCGACAAATTCGTCTACAAGCTGGCCTGGATGGACCGACTGAACGAGAAAATGAGCGACTGGCGAAGAGAAAACGTGCCGGCGCTGATAGGTGGAGACTTCAACGTCATTCCTGAAGACATTGACTGCCACAAGCCTTCATCGTGGATACATGACGCGCTGTTCCAGCCGGAGCCGCGAGAGCGGTACCGGGCACTACTCAGTCTTGGCTACACGGATGCCTTCCGGTCGCTACATCCAGGGGAGAGCGGACAATTCACCTTCTGGGATTACTTTCGACAGGCGTTCGAGCATAATCGCGGTATTCGCATCGACCATTTCCTACTGTCTCCAGAGTTGGCCGAGCGGATAAACAGCTGCGAGATCGATAAAGAACCGCGGGCACAGGAAAAGCCGTCGGATCATACGCCAATCATCGTCGAATTGCAGTAGGAAGGCAGAAGAGTTGATGGTGCGCGGAGCCTCGGAGTAGACGAGCAATTCCCGTTATGGGATAGGTGGACGAAAGCCCTGTTTTATATAGGTATCTACTTCACGCTATAGAATCCCCCTATTTCATTTGTTTGTTGCCCCACACATTGCTCGTGGGAGACACTGGAGCATCTTCGTCCCTGTAAGAAGGAACCAATGGTCGCCCGCTTGGCATACGCTTACGTTCGACTTCTTCTGGCGCTCGAATTGTTGCTCTTATTCCTGACAGTAGTGCTAAACGTCGATGTACTCCTAGGGGCAGGGAGGCTTTACGCGGGGCACGGTAGAGTCTTGTTTTACACGGCATTCGGGATGGCGGTCCCCGTATTTTTCTTGGCAAAAGAGCGCAACGTCTGGAAAAACGAATTCATGGCCTGTCCGATGTGGCTGAGAATTGCAACGGTGGCGCTCATGGTTTACGGCTTTATTGTTGGATTTCTAGGTGATGAATTGGTCTCCGCCAACGGCACCGCGATCGTATCCAGCGCATGGGGGGGCGCTGCTATGCCCCTTTTTTTTGAAGGAATGTCCCTGGTCGTCCTGTACGCCTGGGCATCCTCTCGGTCTGCGGAGGATACCGAGTTCATCAAACGTGTCCGACTTTCGGCCATCTCATTGGTCGCATGCTTAGCGTTTGTCGTTTCCAGAAGATTAGGCTACTGGCGGTAAATACATGGCGATACATCGCCAATGCGCTCACTATCTTCGCCGGTACACAATAGCCCCATCCTGAATCAACGCATCATTCAGCTGAGCGGCAGGATTACACCGCCGGCAGCATAGAGATGCCGCCGACACTTACATGATCGCGGACAAGCCCTTCGCCTTCACTAGGCACAGCAGCTTGAGGGATGGCCCATTCGGACGTTTCTCTCCGCGCTCCCACTGGCTGACAAGGCTCGGAGGAATATTAAGATATCGTGCAAAGACTGCCTGGCTCGCCCTTTCCCGCTTCCGAAGACTCACTATTAGGGATGGCGTCATCTCCTGAATGGGGGTGAGACACTGATCGTCAAAATGACGCATCGTCACTTTGTCGACCACTCCAGCTTCATGCAGGTCAGACATCATCTCGTGCACGGCTGCCGTTGCTGGACTGCGGTATTTCTTGGACATGTTTTCCACCTCCATCTTTTACTTCTTTTCACCGGGCCCCGGCTTTGGCACCTCGATAAAAGCGCCCTCTTTAATTGCCGTTGTCAATTTCTCGTCGCTCAGATTCAGGACGATTTTGGCCGCGTCTTTGAAGGCTTTCAGTTCCTTGGGACTGATATTATCGAGAGCGCTCTTTTCAAAACCATACACAAACACTGCTTTTATGCCGGCCTTATAGAAGACGATCGACCGAAACCCGCCAGATTTACCCGCTCCATCCCGGGCAATCCTCTGTTTAATGACCTTCCCACCAAGGTCGGCGTCAATCAGGCCCTTCTCAGCCCTTTCGACAGCCTCCCAGAGATCTGCGTCTGTGATGTCGTTACTTCGAGCAAAGCGACCGAAGGCTTTGCTTTCAAATAGACGCACTTGCACCTCCATAGTATAGCACAGAGTGCTATAGATAACGCCGGGAGTGGAGAATTCCCGGCGGGCTGATTCAGCTTATCTATCGTCCAGACTGTGACTCCGAAAAGGGCTGCATGTGGCTGGAGTTGGTTGCCGAGGGCGACTGTTGAGCTGAGTTTTGTGGGAGCGCCGCCTTGGTAAACACCATATAGAGCTCGGTTCCGGCAGCCAACGTGACGACAATTCTCTCATTCGAGATCATCTTGGCAATCTGGGTGTCGGCGGTGTTTCCCATGTTTTGCGAGAGCTGCGATCTCATCATGTCCGCGCCGCTCAACGCCGTGCTCGTATTGTTGCCGAGCATCATCGCCGTCGTTTGGCCTATCCCGGACAGCGTGGCGACGAGCATAGCCTTGCCGCGGCTGCTTCCAGTCACCTGGCCCTTGAGCGAGCGCAGGTTAGTATCGACCGCCACGGCGCTGATAGGCACGGTGGAGCCGTTTGGCAGATCGACGGATTCAAACGTAATCGCCATATTGCCGTGCGCATCGGCACTGTTGATGCGTCCAATCGCACGGCTTCCCGCCGGTAGGACAATTTGTCCGTCGCGCTCATAGTTGTATTCGATCACCGCAGTAACAGGTGCCGCGACCGACGTAGTGGCCGAGGCTTCAAGCCGGGCGGCGACGTGGAAACCAGGCTCCAATCCAAAGTTCGTGATTGCGGGTCCGAGATACTGTGAAGCATCGGCTACGGCAGGTACGCTCTTGCGCGAGAAAACGATGCGTGTCTTGGTCACCTCGTCATTCCACGCGCGCGCTGCCTCGCTATAAGAGGCTCCGGTTTGATATTGCGTCCCTATGGCCCCAGGCCCGCTGGAAGGTTGAACAGCAGTGGAGGCTCCATTGTAGGCCTGCGGTTGGAAGGGGGCGATGGAGCCGATCGTTTTCGGTAAACCATTGAACTGTTTTGAGGTTTGTGCAGCGGTGCCCGTAGACATTCCTGCCGCTTTGGCGGCGGTATCCTCCGCTTCTTTCGAGTGGCGTTTCTGTGCTTCCAGGGCGTTTTTGGTCGCGAGAATATCCTTCGGCGTGATGCTATCGGGATCGCTACCCGTCGCAGCACTAGGGGTGTTGTTTTCGTCGGCGGGCATCACCCCGGTAGTGGCGGTGGTCTGCTGTTGGGCGGGTGTCCGCCTGGAGGCTTGGCCGTGTGATTTTGTGGGAGACATCTTATGGGAGAAGATGAGCACCACAACCACCAAGGCCACCAGCAGTGCAAGGCCAGCGAGAATCAATTTGACCATCCCTGCTGGGACGTGGCTTTTCTTCTCTGGCCGCGTGTATGGTGTAGCGTCGGGTTCGGATGCAGGAGAAATGAGCGTTGGTTCTTCGGGTGTCGTCTGGGCCATTGGGTCTTTCCTCCTAAAATCCTGGTGCAACAAACGGAAGTGGAATCATTACGGGATGGTCAACGGCGTCAGCCGTGGCCAGTTGCAGAAGCAGCGTTTCCCTGCTCTGCTTGAATCCCGGACGGGAAAACTGCACTACCCCGTCCAATCGGTCGCCGGGAGCAAGCTTCACTACATCCTGGCGGAAGTCCTGGATCGACACCGGCTCGGCAAGGATTCCTTTCTTGCTGGGCTTCTTTTGAACCGGGTTTCCGAGCTGAATCTGGGGAGTCAGTACCTGGACCCAATCTCTGCTGACGTTCAAGACGGAGTAGGACACCATCATCGTGTCTCCAACCTGCACCGCGCGTCCCAGAGATGCGGCGATGGACCTGGTCGCGGTGACGTTTGTCTTGTCCAGCTTTACGAGATCGTCGGCTGTGATCCAGTGGGGTGTTGCAAGCTCAGCCTGTGCGGCGAGTGCGGCGTCAATCACGGGAACAGGTTGCACGGTGCGCACGGAGGAGCGCACCGGAAAGCCCGTCACGTATGGTGATGCGATCGTTGCCGTGGCCGCCGCAGAAGGATGGAAAATGCCGGATTCCGGTGGACCCGCAAAAGCCAATAGAGCCTTGTCGGGCCTGTAGTCGAGCACAAAATCGACGTCATACTGGGCAGCGGAGTTGCCAGAGGAAATCAACTTCAGACTGATGGTTTCGCCACTGGCCAGGGCGACCAGCAGATTGCTCTCCGCTACGTCGTGGGTGAGCGGACTGACATAAACCAACTTCGGCTCATTTTCGACGTGTTCGGCGGTGAACAGCGTAGGGGCGCCGACCGCAATCGAGGTGACCGCTTCAGGGAGATGGATGGTGCTGATATACAAGGGCTTGCAGTGAACCTCGCCAACGATGGAACTGTCGACCGGACGGCTTTCAATGCGAGCGTCAACCGTAAGTGACTGCGCTCCCTCCTGGATCTGCAGTTTTGCTGGCGGAATTGCCGGACTTGGCGCGATGCCTACGGCCGGTGCTGTATTTACGGCGACACCTGCGGCGGCAGGCTTTGGCGCCCCGGCGTGCGATTCAGGTTGAGCAGTGTTAATGCCCGGCGTCGAGAGGCGGTTGGCGTCGGATGGAGGCGCGGTAACGGGTGGCGTTGGCGATGTCGACTGCGCTGATACGGCCACTGCAGTCATAGAGAGAGCAAGAGAGAGGACGAATAGCTTCATTATTGATCGCCTCCAGAGGCGAGATTTGCTTGGGTTTTGTGGAGGGCGAGCTCCGCAAGGTAGAGACGCCGGACGGAAGCAACGTACGCATACACATCGGCGCCGGAGTAGTGGAGACCACGACGTAGAATTGGGCGGCTGCCTCGGTAATATGCCGCCAATGCCAGACGGAAGTCTCCGTCGAACTGCTGCATCAAATCGGCCAGGTATCGAACCCCGCCGGAGAGGTTTTCTGAAATGTCAAAAGGGTCGCGTACGCCGTAGTCCGCCGCGGTAGCCGGCATGAGCTGCATCAGCCCCATGGCGCCCTTTGGGGATATAGCTCTTGGATTCCAGCCGGACTCCTGGGTGATGAGCGCGTGGACCAGCTCTTTGGGAATCGCATAGTGAGCGGCGTACGCGTCGGCGTAATAAACCACTTCATCATGGCCATTCTCCGGCACAACGCCTGCAGCCGCAGAAAGGGATAGTGCCAACCAAAGGAACAGCCCAGCACAGAATCGGATCATGGAGTGACACCCTCCAACGCCATCACCGGAGGCGGATGGGTGGCGCCTTCCGGCCGGATGGGAGCTGCCGTCTGAGCCGCCAACATCTGAATGTCGTGCTGACACATGTCGTTCGCAAAAATGCGTGCATTGTCCATGAAGCTTTCGAATCGGCCGGAGACTAACAAGCTGGCCCGATCCTTCTCAGTCTTGGCAATGAATGGCAGCATGACGGCCTTATGGTCGTCCCTGATTTCTTTCAGGTTCAATTTATCGAGCGCGAGAGCAAGCGTGATCATCTCCGAAATCGACGGGGGTTTTTCCATCTTGAAAGCGCGCAACGTCTTTGCAAAGCCGGCGATGAAGTAGTGGATGGCTTTCGCACAATGCGGTGTACGGCTAGCGACAATAGCCGCTTCCTGCTCAGGTGTCGGATGATTGATGTAGATGCGGGCACAGCGGCGCAAAAGAGGATAGCCGAGCTGCCGTTCGTCGTTGGCGGTGACGATGGTAAACGGCGGACGCTTTGCCTTTATCTCGCCGAGTCCGGGGATCGTCAGCTGCCATTCGCCCAGAAACTCAAGCAGTTGAGCCTCAAAAGCGTGGCTGATCTTGTCGATTTCATCGACCAATAGAATGCATCGAGTCGGCGTCTCAAGCGCGCTTAGGAGCGGCCCTCCTAGATAGAACGCTCGGTCTGAGACCCGCTTTGCCGCTTCATCAAATGTCCCATCATGAAAACGCACATACAGTTGGCGCAGTTCGTCACTGAAATTTCCGATCGCCTCTTTGTCAGTGAGTCCTTCGTAGCACTGCAGACGTATAAGCTTCATGCCCGTTGCACGATGAATTGCGAGGGCCATCTCTGTTTTGCCGGCGCCTGCGGGGCCTTCGAGCAGAATCGGCCGATTGAGTTCCCCGGCTAGATAGATCGTGTTGGCTATTTCACGAGTCGTAAAGTAGCCAACCGCCTCGAGCGATGCGAGAGTGTCGTCAGTGCTGTTGAACATTTCATAGTTATACTATCGTGACTATGCCGTTTAATCCACTAAAAACGCCGGGCCCGGGTTCGCTGGGAGGTTATGGAGGGATAGTTGTGCCGATGAGAAATACGCGAAGCGCTCTAGGCTTAGCACTTTACAGTCCAAAATTACCGATCGTTGGCGGATCAAACGACCATCGATTGATCGCCCGCCGGCTAGAGAGCGTTCAAGGTTCTGTTGCGGGTTGGATTCCTGCACTACTGGTCGGCAAACTGGCAACTAGCAATCTGTCGATAACGTCAGGGTTGCTCGTCGGGCACGTACCGCCGGTGAGATCGGCGTTTTCCGTTACTGAAGCCAACCTGACTGCGTGCTGACAAATCCAATTCGGTTAGCCGAACCCGGTCGAAGTGAATTCCAGGCTCCTACATCTTTCATCCGAAAGGAAACAGCCAAGCTCATCGAAGAGGCTGCTACCTCCGCGTCAGACAATCACTAGTCCCTCAACGAAAGGAGAACAAAATGAAACCTACACAAACCAAACCTAGCATCGTGTTCTGTCACGGAATCTGGGCCGACGGCTCGTGCTTTAGCAAGCTGATTCCCACACTTCAGGCCGAAGGCCACCAGGTGATCGCCGCCCAATATGGCCTCGACTCACAGGCAGCCGACGTCGCCGCAACCAAGCGAACGCTCGGGCGATTGAGCAGCCCGGCCATCCTTGTCGGCCACTCGTATGGCGGGGCCGTCATCACCGCTGCTGGAACCGATGATCGCGTTGTCGGGCTGGTTTACATCGCCGCGGTCGCTCCCGATGCTGGTGAAACCGTGCAGAGCCAGCTCGACAAGTACCCCACACCAATCTTCGGCCACATCGAAGTTGCCGACGGACGTGTCTGGATGCTTCCGGAAGGCGTTAAGGATTTCGCCGGCGACCTTCCGGAGCAGGAGCAGAAGGTCGTCTGGGCCACCCACTTCGCTCCCGACGCGAACCTGTTCAACCAGAAGGTTGACGGCACCGCATGGAAGTCGAAGCCGAGCTGGTCCATCGTTGCCACCGAGGATCGCACCGTCCATCCCGACCTGGAACGCTTCCTCGCCAAGCGCATGGGCGCCACGACCGTCGAGGTGAAGAGCAGCCACGTGGCCATGCTGTCGCAGCCGCAACTCGTGATCGATGTGATCCGAAAAGCGGCAAAAGCGGTTCAAGATGAAGCCACGGAAGCAGCGTGAAGCGCGGTCGGGTGTGAATGACTTGGCGTGACTTGAGGGTGAACAGTTACAGCTCTATTCGAGAGTAGGCCTCCGCCGATCCTGACGACATCGGCGGAGGCCGGGGTGAGCTCCCGTCGGCGAGTGGTGTGCAAGGCGCTTACATTGTGAGGACGGCGCGGAAGCGGGCCTTGCCCTCCGCAACGCGCTCGTAGGCCTTTGGTGCCTCTGCCAATGGGTACGTCTCGACAACAGTTTTAACTTTTCCCTGCGCTACGAAATCAAGCGCTTCGTAAAGGTATTCGGGGCCATTTTGCTGACTGCCAACGATTCGAATGCGCTTCGAGATGAGATCCATCAGCGAGACGGTAAGTGGCTCCGCGTCCGCGCCCATCGTAACGAGCCGGCCGTCCGGCCGTAGTCCCTGTATGCTGTCCACCATCGACTTGGTCGAATTTGAGGTACTGAGGATCACATCCGCGCCCCCAGCTGCCGCAAGGCCCTTGCCGTCGCGGACAACCTCATCCGCACCGAGATCGCTGATCATCTTGTCTTTATCGGGGGAATGCGAAACGGCGATGGTCTCGAAACCTGCAGCCTTGGCGTATTGCACTGCCAGGTGCCCAAGCCCGCCGATCCCGAGCACAGCCACCCTCTCATGCGGCTGGGGATCGGCCCAGCGGAGCCCGCTGTAGACCGTGTAGCCCGCACAGAAGATCGGTGCTGCTTGCTCGTAGGAAATCTTGTCGGGAATCAGATAGGTTGCGTCGGCATTCATCAGCATGTACTCGGCGTGTCCGCCTTGAGCCTGAACCCCGGTACCCTGCAGATCGGGACAGAACATTCTGCGTCCACGCTGGCACCATTCGCAGCGTCCACATGTGGATTGAATCCAAGTGGTACCCACACGGTCGCCGACCTTTCGCGTTGTGACGTCGGGAGCCGCTGCGACGATCTCGCCGACCGGTTCGTGGCCGAGAATTCGGGGGAATGATCCGGGCAAGTGTCCGAGCGTCTGATGTACGTCGGTGTAGCAGATGCCGCTTGCATGCATCTTGACGAGCACTTGATTCGGTCCGGGCTGAGGTTGCGGAACGTCTTTGACCAGCCACGAACTGCTCACAGCGGGAACGACGGCAGCTTGCATAAACACTTCCTCCTAGCGCGATTCGATGCGAGTCCGTTCCTGTCAGTTGGCGGTTGGTCGTAATCCCAATTCCACGCTGCACGGATAGATCCCCTGAAGTCGGCAAGCGTTCAGAATTCAGAACCGAACGGGTTTTCTAACAATTTCCTGTGCAATCGACGTTTACCAGGACTGAACGTGGTCTGTTCGGTCGCTTTGGGCCGTGGCCTTCAAAAACCACGTTTGAGGTATTCACCAGGGTTAGCCCCGACAACTCGCTTGAACGCCTTGCTGAACGCAGCGTCGGACTCGTAACCGACCAACCGGGCGACGTCTATGAGCTTTTTGTCACGCTGTTCGAGTAACTGCATTGCCTTCTGCATCCGCCACTCGGTTACATATTCCAGCGGTGGTTGTCCGAGTAGCTCTTTAAAACGTGCTGCGAATGCGGAGCGAGACATCCCCGCCGCTTCGGCCAGGGATTCGACCGTCCAGGGTGTATTTACACTGTCGTGGATGGCACTCAGGGTAGTGCCTATTTGTGGATCGAAAACAGCACGAAGCCAACCTTTGTTGCGTTCCGGTCCCGACGTGATATGCGCCCGGAGTACCTGGATAAACAGGACCTCGGCCAGCCGAGTCGCGACTACTTCAGATCCCGGCACCTGTTCTGCCATCTCTGACGCCAGCGCCTGCAATGTGATGTGAAGAGCCAGCGTGCGTGCCTGCTCGGCTTTGATCAGAATGAACCTCGGCAATAACTGAGCGATCGGCTTTAGGCTGGCGCGATCGAAACTCAAGGACCCACAGACGATTGTCGTCGGTGCGCCACCACCTCCATAATGAGCGACATTGCCGTTGGCCTTTTCCCCTATCTCGCGAAAACTCCACCTCGGACGTGTTCGCGGGCTGTCGCGCAAGACAATCGAAGTCCCCCGGGCCAGCAAAAAGCAATCACCCCCGGTGAGGGGAATCGGCTCCGGAATCCCTTCCACACTCAGCCAGCAGTTGCCGCGGGAAAGCATGGCGAAGTGCGCCGAATCTGTGGGTGACATCTTTTCGTCGGGAGGCGTGACTTTCTCTGCGGTTTTCTCTTCCTGTTTTACGCCCCACGGGGCTGTGGCTTCGAGCCTGTGCAGACCGAAAGCGGTGACGTGCATTGTTCTGAAAATGTCTGTTATTGGGTCCAGCTTAGACTCTCCATTTTGGACGAATGGACAAAAGATTAGGACTTCCGGGCAGTTCTTGTCCACTGCCAAAGAATCTACTATACCGTACGACAGAATGCTAGACGTCGACCGAAGGGAGTAATTATGAGAAAGCTTGAGGGTAAGGCCGTCGGCAGGGAGCGCACCTGATGTAAGGGAAAAGGAGAGATTTCGATGAGCATCGAAAAGAATGTCCAGATTGTGAAGAATTTTCTTGCGGCACTCGGCCGCCGCGATAAGCAAGGTTTGCTGGCGCTGGCTGCCGAAGATATTGAGTGGATCATTCCGGGCGAGGACTGGCCGCTGGCCGGCATGCACCGCGGGCACGCGGGGTTGGAGAATTTACTTCAGAAGGCTAACGAGACGGTGGAAACTTCCTATCCTGAGCCCCCCGAGTTCATAGCGCAGGGAGACCGGGTTCTGGTCGTCGGCTTCGCAACAGGGAGAATCAAAGCCACGAATAGGACGTTCGAGGACCATTGGGTCTTCGCCATCACCGTTCGAAATGGCAAACTGACGAACGTCCGGGAATATATCGACACGCAAGCACTGGCGCGGGCCTCCGAGACTGCCGCGAGCCCCAGGCTCTAACGCAGGGAAAGAGTCTACTCTGCTGTACCGACTGAATGCTACACATCGACCGAAGGGAGTAAATATGGGAAAGCTTGAGGGTAAGGTTGCAGTCATCACGGGTGGATCGAGCGGCATGGCGCTGGCCAGCGCCATGCTCTTCGTTGAAGAGGGTGCCTACGTTTTCATCACGGGTAGGAGGCAGGAGCAGCTCGATAAAGCCGTCAAGTTGATTGGCCGGAACGTGACCGGCGTGCGCGGTGACGCGGCCAATCTCGACGACCTCGACCGCCTGTTCGATACGGTCAAGCGGGAAAAGGGCAAGATCGACGTCTTGTTCGCGAGCGCTGGCAAGGGCGAGGCCTTACCACTGGGCGAGATTACCGAGCAGCACTTCGATGCGACCTTCGGCCTGAATACGCGCGGAACGCTGTTTACGGTTCAGAAGGCGTTGCCGCTGTTCAACGATGGCGGATCGATCATCATGACCGGATCAGTTGCTTCGGTGAAAGGTTTTCCTGGTTTCGGCGTCTATGCGGCGAGCAAGGCGGCATTGCGCTCCTTCGCACGCACCTGGCTCAACGAACTGAAGGGCAGGAAGATCCGGGTAAACGTGTTGGGCCCGGGGCCGATCGCCACACCGATGCAGGAAGAAGTTCTCACCAAGGAGGCGAAGGAGATGTTCGAATCCCTGATCCCGCGGGGAACGATGGGGCAACCTGAGGAAATCGCGACGGTCGCGCTGTTTCTTGCTTCAGACGATTCGAGCTTCGTGAATGGGGTGGAGTTGAATGTCGACGGCGGATTCTCGGCAATCTGAAATCGGCAGATCTCGGTGAGTGCATGATCGCCAAGGCACTCACCGAGATCCGATAGGTAACCAGAAGTCGGCCAGTGTCCCCGAAACCGGCAGTCGGATGTGATTCTTTTCAAATCCCTCCGGTGACGCGAACCGTTTCGCCGGTCATGTACTTCGAGTCGGACGACGCGAGGTAAACCGCCGTGGGCGAAATGTCGTCCGGTTGCCCAATACGCCCAAGCGGCGCCTGCGCTTCGATCCACTTGCGGAAATCGTCGTCGCCTACTGCGCGAACCCCCTCGGTGTCGATCATTCCGGGGTTGATGGAGTTAACGCGAATCTTGCGTGCGCCCAATTCTTTGGCGAGGATTGCGGTAATCGCATCGACGGAAGCCTTGGTGGCTGAGTAAATCGAGGTGTTGGGCGGCAGTATCGTGCTGATGCCGGAGCTGATGTTAATGATGCTCCCGCCTTCGGGGCCGATGAGTTTCACGGCTTCCTTTGTGGTCAGCAAAAGGCCGAGCACGTTCAGATTGAACTGGCGATGGAAAAGCTCTTCGGTGGTACTTTCCAGCGGTGCGAATTCATAAACGCCGGCGTTGTTTACGAGGATGTTGAGTTTCCCATAGGCTTTCTTGGTTTCGGCGAAGAGCCGCGTGATGTCCGCCTGTTTCGAGACATCGCCTTGCACGGCCATGGCTTTACCGCCCTTGGCGGTGATTTCCTGTACGACGCGGTCCGCACCCTCCTTGCTCGACGAATAATTCACTACCACCGACGCGCCTTCGGCGGCGAGCGCCTTGGCGATTCCCGCGCCGATACCCTTCGAAGCGCCGGTTACAACCGCAACTTGACCATCAAGTTTCGCCATGTTGATCTCCGTTCTTTGAGCTGGATACGTTGATAACGCCTAGTTGATATATGGGAGTGATGTATGGGAGTCGAGGCGGGATTCCTGGAAAAATCAATGTTTTCGGGTGCGGCCCTTGCGAACATCTGACCAGAAAAGACTTCTACCACAGGGCCACCATCGCGAGTGGGAGTCCGGGCGGATCGTCGCCAAACCGGAAGTATTCCGCACTCGGTCCTCCAACGGCACGGAGAAGGCCTAAACATTCTCGCTTGAGCTCCCATACGGCGTTGGCTGCGCCTGGGGACGTGCTCCGGTCGACCCTGGGTATGATCGACCGGTGTAATCGAGCATTACGTCCCTACCTCTTGGCGGCGCGGGCTTTCAGGGAGGCAACTTCGCAGGTCGGCGGAGACTCGAGGAGTGCCTTGAGCAGATCGTAACGGTTTCGCACACCGAGCTTGTCGTAGATCAGAACGACGCTGTTCTTGATGACTTGGCACGTTGTACCGCGTTGAACCGCGATTTCCTTACACTGCAGACCTTCCAGCAGCAAAGCCGTTAGCTGTCTTTGATTTTGCGTCAGGAGGCCCCACTTATCTCGCCGGGATGATATGACGACGTCGGGGTTATCCAACTGCTGTATCCACGTTCGGCGCTCCCGCAGTGCGGCAATGCACTCCGCCAGATCAGCGGCTTTCGCTGTGCGAAACATGATTCCGCGAATCGCAGGCTGAGTGAGTAGCGGCAGATATTCATCTTTGGGCTCGGCAATCCAGACCACGGGGCAAGACAACTGCCGTGCGAGCTGCATGGCTTCTGACCGCAAAGATATTTGACCGACAAACAGAGTAGCCCCTGGATTATCGGTTATGTGACGTGCAAGCTCGGCCTCAGTGGCACAGTCGGCTACCTGTGTGGATTCTGGAAGAAGCAGGCTCAAGCGGGTTGATATCGACGCCTGGCATAACGATTGGCGGTCGAATATGAGGATGGTTACCACGTAGTACCTCACAGAAGTTGGTTAGATTGTGCAATCTACAAAATGCTTCTTGGGGCGAACTACT
>Ga0316217_10002451_pt1 | contig 22312 bp, 25 predicted proteins | sample 1anoAmetaG_FD_203633 | JGI IMG/M metagenome (GOLD analysis project Ga0316217, IMG submission 203633) | Freshwater microbial communities from Trout Bog Lake, Wisconsin, USA - 1anoA | ecosystem: Environmental > Aquatic > Freshwater > Lake > Hypolimnion/Profundal zone | place: USA: Wisconsin...
ACCCCAACCCCAACACCATAGAGTAAGATTCAACTTTTGACGGCTTTGTCCTAAATGTCTATACAAATAGTTTTCAATACATAAAGTAATTAGTTATTCATCTATGAGATCATTCAACTTTCGATCTCGGAGGGCGAAGGATTGGTATAAGGCAAATATTTTTTGATAAGTTCTTCTTCTACAAAGGTGCTATGATGATAAGCTGGGAATCTGGTTATTTTCCAATGAACTATTTCTTTCTCGATTGGAGATTTAGGCTTTTGGACCTTTGCTATATACCCTATTTAGATATTTTGCAGCTTGGCCTTCTACTAAACTGTATTCACTCTTGTGAATCTAGGACTGATGGTTTCTTAAGCAACAAGATTAAGGCCTCCAAAAAAGGATTTCTTGAAAAGCTTGAAAGCTATAAAAGATTTCTATGCCTTCATTACTGTGCTTATTTGGTTTTCAGTCAGTTTCTATGTAATTTTGATATTTTTTACCTACCCATCATTCACTGTAAAAGAGTATTTTGTTTCGTTGAATTAAAAAAAGTAAATATTGAGTAAGTGCTCAGAACCCAGACCTCCAATGCTTGTAATACTTATTTAAATTTAGTTAGGTTAGAGTTTGTTTACATCGATGTTGATTTTTTTAACTTTTTACGACTAAACCTTTGGAAAAGCTTAATAAGTGCCATGGGGCCATTCACTTAAGTATTTGAAATTGGATTCACACTCAGCGATTTACTTTTTTGCGATTTCGAAGTTTTAAGTGTTATTTTGCTTCTTCAAAAACGAAGTATACTCATTAATGGTAGCAATTTCTTTCTTCAGCTCGGATTTGATTGACTCAGTCTCTGAATACAAATCTGTGTACTGGCTTTGTAAGTATCAAGTTCCCCTGCGTAGAAAATCAGCTCATTAATAGGCGGAAAGAGTTCATCTACAAGATTGAGGACGTCAAGCTACTTGTTTTATTCAATTTGCTGAATGAAACGATAAGTTTCTTTTTTGATTTTTTCGTATTATGTCAAGTATTTATTGTTATTGTATGGAATCTAGGTTAGTGGGAGGTACCTTGTTCTTTTTGTGGTAGTAAAGAAGACTTTCATAGACTGCCATTGCTTTCAGAAAAGACAGGATTTTATATTTGCTGTCTTGCTTTTTCTTTGGCTTTGATTACAACCCTAGTGAGCCTATAGGGTATTTTTTTGGACTGCTAGAGGTATTCTGAGCTTTGAGCCTTTAGTAGTACTCCTTTTGGATTTCATAGTTTTACCCTGACTAATTGATTACTGCTTAAAACCATTGATTGACGTTGGAATTGTAGTTTACCTTAAGCTTTGAAAGATCCAAGACAACTGCGTTCTTTGCTGCGCCCGATTTGGCTTTCTCTAATTCTTGCTCTTGTAAGAGCTGATAAGCTTGTGCATCTATATTGCCACTTTTCATTTAGCTGAACATTTGCTCTTTCCTCTCAAAAAGGGAAGTGTAGATCTCAGGATTGCCTTTGTGCAAGTTGAGCATCATGTCAATTACTTTTAAGTTACTTATTGCCTTGATTTCCGAAACATCTTTGAAATCTGAATGATCGAGAGATGAAACATTCGATGGGACCTAGATTCTTACTACTGATTGTGTTTTGAGGGTGTTTACTCTACTGTTACTCAATCCTCCTTCTGCTTTCCTAGACGGTATTTGAAGTGATTGGGACGGTTTTTCAAAGTCCCGTTCAGGCAAATCTATTAATACCTCAGCAATAATATCTTTGAACCACTACTCAACATTTTCATGATGAATGTCAGTTAAAAAGCTGAGCTCAAGGTTGATACTGTGTATTACTGCCTCACTATTTTAATAGAGATTTACCTTATTCCTGAAATTTTGAGGTTGTTTTAAATCAAATTTTTGTACTTTAATGCTGTAATGACTCCAGTCTGGTACTCATGAATCAAAAACTTCTTTCTCTATTCCAGAAATGACAAAAACTACTTATCTTATTTATTGTTCTCAATCAAATCAGCTATGGCCTTGAAACTGTAGATTATTTTTATGTTGAGTCCACTATTTTTGGAAACAGGGTATTTAGGAGGAACTGACCAACCTTTCGCTTAGTTTTTGCTACTTATTTAAAGCTTGGTTGGTATTTCTGGTTGCTTTATTTCTGACAAACGTTTGAGTTTTGCCATTTTTACCTTTTGCTCACTAATACTGGTTTTGGCCTCTTCGTAAATCTCTTCAAACCAAGTTGTTACATTCCCTCCATGGAAAAGATCCAAACCCTAGTACTCTAACTTTGTTTAAAACAAAATATCTTCACTTCGTTAATTGAAATGTACTTTTTGATTTTGCCAAGATAAGTCTCCAGGTAGGCTTTGTATTTCAAAGGGGTTAGTTCTTTTTTTTCGATTAAAGAAAATATTTTAGCCTTACGGTCAAAAATATTTTAATAAATCTCATAGTTATCTTCATTTTCTTCCAAAATTTTGTCTGCCGCCCTAAAACTTACCACTTCTTTGTAGTCAAAAAAAGGCTTTTGAATCTACTTTAAACTAGACTTTTTTATCTTGACCTCAGTGTTTCTTAGTAACGACTGCTGGACTTCCTTAACTGTTGTGCCTCTGATATTGCTTATCTCTGTCAGCTGTTTGAACTTCTGATACAGAGAGAGTTGTGAGTCATAGTTAACTCCTGTATTTTATATCATTTCTCTGAACCATTAATCGATGATTGCTGGGTCTTTCGCATCTTTTAGCTTCAAGATATCTTCACCAGCACAAGATTTAACTATACTATTCGTATCTTTGAAAGCTATTATTACAATTTTCTTATATTTTTTCGAATCTATTTTCCCCTACTTTATCAAGCCAAGCAAGATTTCTTTCCTTTCAAAAAGAGCGATAAAAGTGTTCCTTTAGTTTTTGTTTTGTTCAAGCAGCTTGTCCAGAGGACTTAGTATCCATATCTTCTCAATGGTTTGATTGCCAATCATAAAAAGCTAAACTTAATAAAATAATGAATCAGCTTTGATTATTGTATTGTAAGCTAAATTATAATTCAGAATTGAGATATGTTGGCTAGCTTCATCGCCAAATCCGCAGCCTCTCTCTCCAAAAAGATCAAATTCTTCACTAGCGATATTCTCAATGCCCCCCGATAGCAAATGGAATACGATGTCGTTATTGTTGGTGGAGGGGTGGCTGGACTATCAACCGCCATTCGTCTCAAAGAGAAAGAAAAGGAGTCAGGTCGACCCATATCCGTGTGTGTTCTTTAGAAGGGAGCAGAAATAGGTGATCATATTCTTAGTGGCAACTGTTTCTAACCCAGAGCATTTGATGAACTTTTCCCAAATTGGAGGCAATGGAAGGAGAATCGTCCTCCACTAGAGACATAAATTACTTCAGACAACTTTTACTTCCTCTATGGAGGTGACAAATCAATAAAAATCCCAAATTTTTTGTTCCCGAAAACCATTCAAAATGAAGGAAATTATGTAATCTCTCTAGGTCAACTTACGAAGTGGATGGGGTAAAGGGCTGGAGATATGGGGGTTGACATAATAACAGGTACTCCTGCTTCAAACATTCTCTATAATGGCCAAGGACACGTAAGAGGTGTCATAACGCAAGACTTTGGTATTACTAAAAAAGGAGAACCAAAAGAGACTTTTATGAGAGGACTGTAAATCATAGGCAAGCAAACCGTGTTTGCCTAGGGTTGTAGGGGATCTCTGACTTAAAAAGTTATTGAAAAGTTCAATTTAAGGTAAGTAAAAGATCCTCAAATCTACTGCATTGGGCTTAAATAGGTTTGGTAGGTAGAATAGGGCCATAGACTATTCAAGCCAGGTTATGTTCAACATACTGTAGGATGGCCAGTTAGTTCAGACACTTACGCCGGCTCTTTCCTTTATCATATGAAACCCAATTTGATTCATGTTGGCTTGGTTATTGGGCTCAACTACCAAAATCCTTACCTTAACCCTTATGAGGAATTCCAAAGATTTAAGACTCACCCTCAAGTGAGAAAGTTTATAGAGGGAGGCCAATGCCTTTCTTATGGCTCTAGAGCTTTAAACTCAGGAGGATACTTTGCTGTTCCTAAGTTAGTGTTCCCAGGAGGAGTTTTAGTGGGCTGCAGTGCAGGATTTATGAATGTTTTGAAAATAAAAGGTTCACATACCGCTATTAAGTCAGGTCTGGAGGCTGCTAACGCAATTTTTAAGAAGATTACTGACCCTAATGCCTTTATAAATTAGTAGCCAAGCATTGTTAATGAATACCAAAGCAATATGGAGAAGTCTTGGGTTTGGGATGAGCTTTATTCTTCACGTAATTTCAAGGGATCTTTCAAAAATCTTTACACTGGTTTGATTTATGGGGGAATTTACAAGTTTTTGTAAGGAAAGTAGCCTTTTGACCTAAGAAACAAAGTAAAAGACAGTTAAAAGACTCAACCTGCTAGAAACTTCGATGTAAAAGTTCTTTAATTTAAGAAAATAGAGTACCCAAAACACGATAGAAAGCTAACATTTGATTTGCTTGATAACCTAAGTCGTTCAGGTACAAATCATGAACATGATCAGCCTTCTCATCTTGTGATTAAATCAAAATATGCTTCTTCCCCTACTAAAAGCTTAGAGATCTACGATGCTCCTTAAGAGAAGTACAACTTTTTTTAGTTAGGTTTTGTCCAGCTAAAGTCTACTAATTTGTGACTGACGAAAAAGGCAACAAAAAGTTGCAGATCAATGCTCAAAACTGCCTTCATTGCAAGACATGCTCAATAAAGATGATAGACGAGTACATTTAATGGCGTGTTCCCGAGGGAAACGGAGGTCCCAAATAGTAACAATTCATTAACACAGCAATCTAATGTGATATAAATCAAGTACTAAATGAATCTTTTCAGTATTCATGCTAAATGACGTTCCAGCCATCTATTTTTGCCTCATGTTAGGTAAACTATACTTTTTCGTGTTTACCATCTCTATAGCTTTTGGTCTTCTGTCCGTTCTGCTTGAAATCCTTCTTTCTCAGCAGAGATATGACCTTTTGTTACTTGTAGTGTATTATATTGCTTTTACATTAATGGCTTTTAGGCTATCTTTAGAGAGAAGCATACCATTTTTCTCCTATCCTTCCCTTCTTTTCCGTTTTTAACTCTTACAGCATTTTGATTCTATATCAACAAAATATTACAAGGTTGAGTTCTTTGAAACGTGGCTATCACAATCTTTTTGCCTCATTTATATCGTCTGTCCTTGCCTCTTCTTATGTCCCACACTATTGTAATCAGATAGCAGTTTTCTAGACTTCACCTCACTTGTAAAAGCTTTTCTTCTTTCATTCCAGCAATTTTTCTCATTATCTTTGAGCCAAAAGGATTTGGGGCTTTACTCTATGTATTGGCAGACAATAATGATCTATTTTTTTGGGGTTTTTGATTGATCTTTAGGCAAAAGCGATTTATTCGGATGGTTTAGGGTTTATTAATACTTTCCAAACACATTTGTTAGAGCTTGCTGATGAGTTGCATTTGCTCTTTGAGTAATTTCGTTTGAAGAGAAATGATTATTTTTGAACTTGATTGAATTTGCAAAGGGCTGATGGAAAGATTGCCAACCATCTCTAATGAATTTTTATTCATAGAGGGAGCGGAGCCTTTGATAACTATCTCCTCTATAATCTTGCATCTATTATTTGCTATAAGACATTTAATCAATATATTTAATTGCTGGCTTTTGAATTTTGGCGATAATTTGCTGTGCTTTTATCTCAATGAATCAATCCAAAATGCTTCCTAGGATCTTTTTTGGTGAAGCTCTGATTTGGTAAATTTTGAATTCAACCTTAACACATATACTTATTCTAGTAGCTATTATCTCATTTTCGATATAGATAACCCTTGATAAGCCTCCCTTTCAGCAGAAAAGTGCGACTGTTGAAAGGCTCTGAAAAATATTAATTTGTTGATAGTTGCGCATCTTTTAATTTTTAAATGTATTGCTCTAGTACCTGAAATCTTTCAAAAATAAGAGAAAAGTTTAGTCTTGGTAATAGCAGTGTATAACGACCCAAAAAAAGGGACTTGAACTTTATTTTTTGTGGACTTTCCTTGAATATGTAGTTATTGGAGGGGACAATAAAATAAATAAAGCTCAAAGCAGCAAACTCAAGTCAGTATCAGCCCTTAGATACCAAAGGAGATTCAAAACTATAAGGAAACATAAGAGGCTAGTCAACATATATAGCCGTCCTGGCAAAATCATTTATATTTTTTACATACTACGGTTTCAATGCTCTTTGGACCTCAACTCATATCCCCTCCTCTCTTTTACCTGTTTTACCTGCCCAAGCAAGGCGAAACACACTAAACCATCGTTAAGTCCTAGCCCGCAGAGGAAACAAATCCCATTGTTTTCCACACTCAGCATTCCCAATAATCCGCTGACCCCAAGAGGATTGTTGTGACTAGGGAGGACTTATTAGAGGAGGGGTATGATAAATCCAAGAGAGCCTGGACCGAAGAAGAAGATCAAACTCTTTTGAAACTCTGTTCGAACCCAAAAGCCCTTTTTGACTAAATAGCTCCCTTTCTTCCTGGAAGGAATGCAAAGATGTGCTACAGCCGCTACAGAAGGCTCACTAACCAATCCAAAGAACCTTGGACCAAATCCGACAACTAACTGCTGAGGTCTTTAGTTGAGCAGTACGGTGAAAAATGGAGAGATTTTTTAAAACATTTCCCAAGTAATTAAATGTTTATTTAGGCAGAAATCACAAACAACTAAAGGACCATTATGAGAACTATTTGGAGCCAAATATTGATTCAAGTGATTGGACTCTAGAGTAAGATCTGGAGCTGATTCGTTTAATAAACGAGCATGGTCAGAATTGGAAGCACATTCAAACTTTGATGCCGAACAGAAGTCGCAACCAGTTAAAGAATCGTTTTTTCGGTCGTATCAGGCGCATCAATGCTAAAAAGCTGGAGGCCTGCTAAAAGACATCATCCCAAAACGAAATAAGCTTAGCTTATTGACTATATGATTAATTTATAATCATATATCATCCCAATCACACTTACACTCAGCAAGCAAGCGAAAAGGCGCTTTTAACTTTAATCACAATTAACCTGAATATAAACTTAAATCAATAAAGGGCTATTCGCCATGTTGCTAGCAAAATCTGCCTTTAAAGTATTCAGAACGAGGCTTCTTTTAGTGCCTCTGAAAGGACTTAGGTATTCCTTTGCTTAGACTTCTCGAGAAATAGAGCGAAAGATGCGATAATAAAAAAACAAAGCATTGCAAAATCAGTTCAAAGCTTTGGACAGTAGTTTTGGGCTCCATCGGCCTCAAGAGGTCTCTAGTGACTATGCCAAGCCCTCTGCTATTCAGTATAATTTGTAATCTCTTCGTAAATGCTCACATATGTACCCATAGTACCTGTTAAAAGAGTTGCTGAACCCAAAAAGTCAGTATTACTAGGTGATCTAAGAGCTAATTACTAGCTTAAGTGTAGTTGATAACAAGGAGTCTATCCAATTTTTGTAATTTTTGGTGTAGTGGCAGATTTATCTCCAGCGAGAAGACTATCTAGATGTGATAGCTCGTAAAATCTATCAGATGAAGCTGGATTTGAATTAGCTCTTTGCCATTTTGAAGTTTGTGGCCAAGATAAAGCACTAAACAAGCAAACAGAGGATAATGCAAGATATTTAGGCCAAGATTCTTTAAAATGTTATTGATATTTAGCAAGATTAGTATCAAAGTCTTTTCAAAATCTTGAACTTTATGAGAGCCCATGATCTTCTCCCTAAGATTAAGCCTTAACAACTTTAAAAAATCAAGAAGAACCAACCAAAAGGAGAATAAGGCATCTAGAGTGATAACTAGCAAATTAATGAAGATTCATTTTTTAAGGTAGTGTAAAACCTTCTTCTCAGGAATTTAGATAGCATTCCTCTTCCAAACCTTGTTTAGATGATTGTGCACTACGCCAACAACATAAAAGAGGAACAAGACGACAGAATAAACATTTTGGCTAAAGTCTAAACAAAAGTTATTGAAAATTTTCCATTTTTTAACCATGATTAGCTCATTGCAATCATGTACTCTTATGTCAAGACAAACACTCACTCATAAAAGTTGATAAATGAGTTTGTGACTAGAGCCGAGCTGTTGTATTTCTAGATTTCATGGGAGAACAAAAAAAAGATACTGAATTTGGCTTCAAGTTTTCCTTTCAACAAATGGATGTACATCGTAGGAATCAGCATTTTCTAGCTACTCAAAGGAAAGAAGGTGATTCATAGGGAAGGAAAAGCTGAAACCGATCCAGGAGCTAAAGAGGTTGAATTCCAACTTTTACCTACCATTTATCTTAGCTCTTATGAGACTAACTTAGCAACACCCTAGCTCATTGATAGGCTGCAATCTAGAATACTTGAGCAAATCTTCAACTATTCAGCTTAAGATATAGGCCTTATTGCTTGGCTCTTCACTATAACACCTCCTTCTCTTAAATCCCCCAAAGAAAACAAAGATTTGCTGCATACTAAGCTATAGTCAATCATATAAGGTGGCTTTAATCAAAGCACATTTACCTTGAAAGATATTTCGATGGTTGTTTGGTCTTTGTGCAATTTAGGAGGCAAAACAAATACAGTTTACAAGCAAAATGCCAAATTTTGGGAAAACATTGAGTACTACATCCAAGACAGAATAGCGAACAACAAGGAAGAAAGAATGTTGAATGCCTGCTGTCAAATATTATGGGCTTATGCTAACAATAAGCCTCTTACTTTGAAGACAGTTAACATGATAATTGACCTCCTTGTACTAAAATAAAGCAAAAAAGAGCTCGAATAAGAAATGTTTATCTTCGAATTCACAACAATCACTTCTTTCTTTTACTCCTTGAAGCATGCTCTGCCCAAATCAATAAATTAGTTCTTCCATAAGTTAGCAGTTAAATACATGGAACTTTTGGTTCAATAAATGGACTATCTCTAAATCATGAAAATGCTCAAATGCCTTATTTATGACGATTAAATGAAGCTTCAAGTTAATAGAATCAGCTTAGACCTTTGGGAAAAGATTTTGGATCAATTTTTAGTTTTTGTGGATCGTATTTAATACTCGTCCATTATGGGAGTTGTTGGGTTTGTGATTGTATCTCCACAAGGAAGGCAACCGACCTAAAAAGCTGTGCAGTTAGTGAAAAAGCTGCTAAGTAGGAAGTAAAAAATGTAACAATTGAAGCCTAGCTAAGCTCAAAGCAAAGTATGATGATTCGTTGAAAATATGTGTATTTAAGTGGATTTAGAAAAATAATATAATCAACTTTTTCTATTTAGAACATCGCTGAAATGAGTGTGAACACCCAAGAAATCCTGAAGTACATCAACTTGGCGAGGTAATACCCCAAGTACTACCTTTCCCTGATCGATGAGCACATCAATTCCTTCATTGACGACATGAACATCAAACTTTCCCAAGACATTATCTATGAGACCATTGAGGGCAAGACTGTCTGGGAAGATGCAAGAGAGTTCCTCATCAACCAATAACCCCTCAGGCCCTTTGACTTGCATCAGGGCCTCAACAAAGCTGCTTCTGACCATGCCAGAGATATCGTCAAAAATATTTCAACCGGCCACCAAGGTTCAGATGGCTCCACTTTCATGGACCGCATCCAAAGATACTGTAAAAAGGGTAAAGGAAGCATGATAGAGCTTATTGGTGCAACTCATCTGATTCCTGGGAAAAACAGCATAGAATTAGCTATCGTTAACTTGATTATTGATGACGGAGTACCAAACCGCGGCCATAGAAGAGCACTTTTCAGCAAAGACTACAAATACATAGGAGTGGATTTTATACTGAATGAAGACAAAATTTATTCAGTTATCTCAATGTCTCAAGCCAATTTAGAGCTGATCAAGTTTGAGCCACAAACTATTGCCACTTCTACTTCTCATCTGAAGACTCTAACCGACCTGCACATCGATCCTAACTAAAGTTCTGTGCCTTCCTCAAATGGTAAAGAGAATTACATCGATGCTCCGCAAGTAAAGACAAACAAATCGAGCAAAAATTCCTCTTCTATTAGTGGGAATGACCAAGTTTGGACTTTGAAAAACGTCACAAATGATGTGAAGTCACCCTCAAAAAACAATATCAGCTCAAAGCCCAATATCTAGGTTCAGCAAGCAGAACCATCGATATTCAGGGAAGTTGATACTCCTCATTCGAATGATTCAATATCTAACTCAACCGTCAGTAATCCTTTTGCCTATCGGGAGAACTAAGGCAGCGTTTTGAGCAAAGAAGATAGTAAGCCATCTAAAAAGCAACAAATTTCTCATGCTCTGATCAAGGAAAGCTCACTGAAAAACTCCCAACACTCAATAAAAAGTGAAAACAAAGAAAAAATCTTCACAAGTTCTCTAGGTTTTGGCAATTCTTCTGAAGTTGAAAAATTCAAAATCAAAAGTGGTTTGAGTTCTCCTTTTTACAAATCTTCATCAAAGACAAGTGGATTTGGGTCGACTTCTGGAGGTAAAAAGATTGTTGAAAAGAAAGAAACCATGAGAACTTGGAATGAAGACGAGTTTCTGGTGAAGGAAATTGTGACTATTGTAAAGTATGACGATGGAACTGTTGAGGATTTCTTGGAAAAGCACAGCATCCTTAAATCCTAAAGTTTACTCAAAGAGATGAAGCAATGATTATGATTTATAATTTAACAATACCTCTCTTATAAATTAAGGATGACTCAGGTCTAGGTAAAATCAACAGACGTAATCAAGCTTATTCTCCAATTCCTAAAATAAAACAGTACAAATCACTTAATCTAGATCTATTTGAGTCATTTGAAACTTTGCAGCGAGAATCCAAGACCACCCTCAATACCATCAATAGCAATCAGTTCATCAACGCAGTTATGAACAATCAGTGGGACCAAGTCCTCACCATTTTGAACTCTTTGATGCTTACCTAAGCGTAACTCTTCCCTAAAGCAGACATCTTTTCAACTTGTATGAGCTCATAGTTGACGACCTCATCGAAAATGATCGTTTTCAAGCAGGAGAGCACGTCATTAAAGCATTCTTGTACAAGAACATCAAAAACATCAACCTTTATCGAGAAAGGATCATGAGGATGGAACACATCATTTAAAACCAGCATTAGAAAGCTCTTCATAAAAAGTTAGTTACTTAACAGCGCAAAAAGGAAATCATCAAACAGTGCCTTTTCTAAGTTCACTAAGACGTAGAATCCAGTCGACTTTTAAAGCTACTTACGCAAGCTTTGAAGTTCCAAAGTTTGGAGGGTCTCATTAAACCAAGTATAAAACTGAATCTTTTCGAGGGCAGACAAAAGATAATCTAACAAGAGCAATAAACTATCATAAAGACTGTGGAAAAGGTTGTGAAGTACCAAGAGGAAGCCAAAATAAACTCAATGACTCTCTCTTGGGGTGAAGAGTACTTAGCTTTGGGAGGTTTCGATGGACTTATTGAAATTTACAACACTATTGACTATACCTATCATACTGGCCTGAAGTTTCAAGCTGAAGGAATTGCTCTTTACCATGATAACCCTGTAACTCTTCTTTAGTTCAACCACACTGACTAAATGTTAGCATCAGCTGACACTAAAGGATTGGTCAGGATATGGAACTTATAAAACGGGAAACTGCTCAGGAAGATTCAGCTTTAGACTGGAATAAGTAGTCTTAGTTGGGGTATGGATGATTCGCACATTTGCCTTGCCCACCAAGATATCAAGCTTTACGGTATAAGGTCTTGTATGGTTTTGAAAGAGTATAATGTGTCCACAGTTGCAAGTGACTTTATCAATAATGTCTTGATAAGCGATAATCGTATTGTTGCTATCACCAATTCAGGAACCATCAAGATATTCAACTACTCAACACAGGAAGAGCTCATTTCCAGCAATCTCAGACTTTCTGTGCTCAATGTGATTCCTATCTACGCAGCCAGGGCAGGCTACGAAATCAGCAAAGTCTTGGTGGTCACTGCTAAGCGCATTTTTGAGCTGAATCTAGGCGGAGAGATTGACAAAAAGTATGATATTGAGGTGGGAGAGCTAAGTCATGCAATTTGTAGTGGAGAATTCATTTATTAGTTTGTCAAGGTTGAAGACAAACTGAACAAAATGAATGTGGTGAGTCGTTCAACTGGCAAGAATCTTTATTACTGTGGGTTGGAAGGGGAGATAGATCTTTGTTGCAAGCAGAGGGCTAAAAATTTACTAATAACCTACGATTCACAACACAACCTAAGTTTTTGGAGAGAAAAGAACTGATCGTCTTTAGTTACGTGTTTTTTTATTTATGGAGTCTTTAGTTTTGCTAAAATTGGTGTTGGGGCATATTCGATGATTATAAAATTCTAGATTACAAAGGTTATTATTTAATTAGGAAAGAATGGATTCAAAGAAATAGGGCAGTACTCAATCTTCTTCAAGCACGACTTACTCTGAGTTGAAGCTAAGTGGAAAAATGATCGACCTCAAATCCTCGTGCTCTGTGATGTCAATATCCCAAACCTATCACACCACACCTGAGGTGATCACCTTCCCTTGCGATGTGCTTAAGGACCAGCTCGTAAAATGCTTCCAGATATCCTTCCAAGGCACCCTTATAGTTGTGGAAGATAAAATTTCATTTGGCTCGTTATTTAGCAACTTGGAAAATTATGACAAAAATTCGGTTCAGAACCGAACAAATAACACTACAAAAAATAAAAATAGTATAAAAAAAAAGATGGTAATTTTTAAAAATAATTTTTCTAAAAATCGATAATACTAGGGGAAAAGTGACAAAAAAAACATAGTCAAAAACATCGTCAACGCTTTTGTCAAATATCTCAAGGAAGGTAACCCTGAAGATTAAACTCTCAAAAACATCATCAAGACCGCTGAGTCATTCATCCAGGCACTGAAGTTCAACAACCGACTCATTGCCGCCATCATCAAGAACCATACTACCAGATAATACTTCAGACAGTTTCTGGGAACAGGTGCAGTGGAATGGATATAAAAGTCTAAAGTCAAAGGCAAGTAGATATACTAGAAGGCCATAAGGATCTATGAGCAGCTGTGCATGGACAAAGAGAGGTAGATCAAGGCAGATAATAAGGAATCAACCCCTAACAGAAATGAGAGCAATGTTGACAACTCACTCTGCCTCAGAGATCTGGAAAACTATGACTTATAGGAAGAGATTCGGGGATTCAATTGATTGAAGTGGGTGAAGTGATTTTTGATAAATATTTTGCTAAAGAAGAATATAATTAGCTGTAATAATATTTAATAAGCCCTTTATGAGGAAAATATCGAGTAAAGCTGGCCAACTGGACGACAAACCACGAAAGATTTAGCTCAAAACCTGTCACAATTAGTACTACCTACCCCATCCTGAGGTCGGAATACCCAGAACCCCCATCAAATAAATTTATTAAGAACAATAGAAAGACAAAAATGTCATCAAATTGAGCAGAAAAAGTTCACAATGTGTCCCCTTAAGAACCTACTCCATCGCACAATTCAAAATAGAGGGGCAGAATCTCTCTAAAGAACAAAACTCCATACCGAATAATAACTATAATGTGGCAATAAAAGTGGAAGGCAGAAAATTCAGGTCAAATTCTAACGGTGAAACGTCTAAAAGATCCATTTCCAAGAGCCTCTTCAAGTCCCAGCTCAACAATCAGAAGAAAGCTGTGGCCCGAAAAAGATTAAATCTCAAAGTGGAGCCCCAAACCTGCAAGAAAGACAAAACTAGCCTTCAGGATCCTAACTTTGACAGTTACTACAACAACTAATGTGCAAATACTTAGTCTAAGACGATCAAAGTAAAAAACAGAATCCACACAAGTAACTCTTATTCTTCTAACTGTGAATTGAACTAAGTTTTCAATCGCTGCAAAAAAATAGTGGAGGAGTATGAGTAGAAGTTGGAGAATGCCAAGAAATAAAACAGAATGCTGCTAGATGAGAACACAAGGTTGAGGTAGGAGAGGGAAGTTGCTAGGAATGCAAAGTTGGCTGACAAGTGGGGCTGAAGTTGTTATAAGGTGCTGATAATTTATATGTGGATGCAGTGTTACTACTAAAAATATCACTCATTGCTGGATGGAGTAGCTGGTTCCAAACACATTTTCAGCCTGCAGCTCGAGCTTCTTGCGCTCATCTACCAGAAAGGGGTGGTTCAGAGCCTCGGCAGCAGTGATGCGGTGCTAGGGTTCCTTGCACAGCATCCTCATCATGATGTCTCTGCCGGCCTCATCCAAACCCAGAAAGTTCTCGTTGAGGAAGTCGATCTAGCACTAGCTATTCTTTTTGATGACTTCCTTCACTTCTTTCCCCTCGAACAAGGGCTTCTTGAATAACCTACATAGATCAGATGATACAGTATGTGGAAGATTACCCCCAGAGAGAAGATGTCGCATGCGCAGGTGTAGGTTTGGACGGGATCAGTTGACTTTATCTTCAGGACTTCCGGGGCAACGTAGCCGGGAGTTCCGCAGCGGACATAGAGGTACTTGGTGCTACTTGTGTACTCGGCCAAGCCCAAGTCAACTATGACTGGGATCACCTTGCTTGACTTCCCTTCGTCTTTCTTGACCATTATGTTCTACAGCTTGAGGTCTCGGTGCATGATACCTTTCTCATGCAGATACGCGATTCCTTACAATAAATTTATCATGATGACTTTGACCTGCTATAGGGCGGGGAAGCCGAATTTCTGGAGGTAGCCGTAGAGTGAGAGCGGGTAGAGTTCGAGTATGACATAGGTCGAGTTCTAGCTCTCGTAGACTGAGTAGATCTGGCAGATGTTTTTGTGGTTGCACTCAGTGAGTAGTTTGAACTCCTTCATGAAGGAAAGCTAAGTAGGAAGGGAAGTACCTTGCCATTGCCATTGTCCTGCTAGAAGTAGACTGAGCGCTTGAAGCTCTTGATAGCTACTTCTTTGCCTGTGGCGAAATTCAGAGCATTGTACACACAGGCAGTCATTCCTTTGCCGATTTTCTTGATTGCTCGGAAAGAGGCGTGGAAGCCGAGTTGCACGATGAATTTTCGGCCAAGAACTCTTCCGAACTTTTATAATTCTTTTTTGTTTTACGACCTCACGGAAAGGTTGATGGGCTGAGTCGGGTTTTCCTTGAGGGTGAACCGGATGCCCTCTGGTTCTCCGAGACGGTTGGGGATCTAAGTAAGAGGCAAATTTACCGGAGAACTTTTCCTTGTGATTTAAAATTGATTCTCGTAATGGCAGGCAAAAGCGGAGATCAGCTTGGTCCTGTCGGCTGAACGTTGGAGCACTAGGTCCTCAACTAGTTGGAGCAGCACCTATTGCTTTTAGTTCTAGTCAAGCATCACTTCGCTCGATGCTTTGACCTCCATGAACACCAGGCATTCGCACTCCACATTTTTCAACAACAGTGCTTATTGGTCGGCTGGGGAAAGCAGCTGGGGGTGGAAAAGAGGAGTGGGGTAGGAGTCGAGTTGATTGCCCTCCATGTTGTTTAATATTAATAATTATTGAGAAGAAGCACAGTTAAAAGGATGAACTTCCAGTTGTGGAGAGGGAGTGGTAGTAGATGCAAAAACTGCCGGTTTTCCATCTGTGGGGTGGCAGAAGCGGCTGTCTAAACAAAGGAAACTTGAGTTTTGTTGGAACTGATTCACTTCTATCACGTTATTTGGAATAATAAAATTTAAATAGCAAGCACCCCTGAGTCTTATAAATTGACCTACTCCTTGATCTCTCTGGATTTGAGCATTGGACTTGTCGTAGACTCCGAATATTCCATTTACCCCTCAGCCACATCTTGCACTACAAAGTTCTGCCAACTCAGCAGTATCATATTCTTTCTCAGGAAAGCGAGAGGCTAAGGTGAAATACTATAGCACAATGTCTGCCCAGAGATAGTCATGGCTGCATTGAACTGTTGAATTCATAAATAAGTAATGCTCTGATGGCTAAATATGAAAGTTCGGATTGGGCTAAATTTGGGATAGAACTACGGCAGATTGAGGCAGGTTGATGTGAGAATGACGGTATGATGGACAGATGAGGTAATAAGTAGGTGATAACATATGTTTACAAAAGGAATAGTTATCAGGCGAGTGTGCCGTAGACTCCCTCCGGAAACACGTCCTCCTCCTCCACTGTGTGTTCCTGCTTCACCCCGTACTTGAGCAGACTGTCGCGAATGGAGTCTCCGTTCTCGACCCGCAGACTCATGATGCCCAGCAGCCAGAACAGGATGTCAACCAGGTTGACCAGCATGAAGGTCTCGAAGAGGTTCCTGGTGAACAGCCCCTTTGTGGTGTTCTATCTGGTATGTGCTATTCCGATCAGCGCCAGTATTTCATTCACTCCAGACAGCACCAGTCCCGCCATGAAGCACACCACTATCACCTTTTTTAGGGTGGTCGACACTCCGAACAGCAGCGCCAGGCCGTTAGACGACCACGTCAGCAAACATATCCCCACCCCGATCAGAGCGATCAGCTCAGTCAGGAAGGTGTCGGTGGTTTTGGGGAACTGGATGAGCATGACGATGGGCCAGACGATGAGGCCGGGGCTGTTGACGAAGCGCTGGACCCAGAAGAAGGGCATGGTTAGGATCATTATTGAGAGCAGCAGGTAGGCCGGGATGATGGCGATGTAGTACTGGTAGAGCATGGTCTTGGTGGGACACTTCACCGACTCGTGCATGTTGGCTGCTCCGAAGATCATTATTATGACTGACCCCACGATGTTGAGGGTGTAGATGGCCAGGAAGCCAGTCTTGGGGTGGTGCGGCCTGAACCTCATGTAGAGCATGGCGAGGAGGTTGACCACGGCCATGGCAATGCCCACCCCACGTATGAGTTCGAAGTACTGGTCGAGGCAGCTGGTGTACATGAGGGTGACGAAGAAGGTGGCGCAGAGGGAGAGGGCGAGCTGGAAGAAGCGCAGCAGCACGTTGAAGGCCCTGCTCTTGGCCTGGTTCACGTCGCTGTTCATTGCCGTTCGATTATGTTTATAATTCCAATCATCCACATAAACCAATTACCCAGAACCTCAGACTTAGTACACAGGGGTTGTCAAACGAAATAGATATGAGGGTTGGCGGGTGGCGGTGGTCAGGTGGAGGTTGGGGTGGGCTTGGGGACAGTGAGCAGGTTGATGTACCAGCCCACCATGAGCATGGTAGAGAGGATGTCGAGAGCCAGCTTCAGGTTTATATGTTCCGCCTGCTTCATTCCCAAGATCTCACTTATAACCACCAGAACCACGGCAATGTAGGCCGAGATGCTCATGAACTCGTAGGAACTCATCATCACGATGTTGACTGCGATGATGGCGAGCTGGGGCAGTTTGTTCTTGATGATTTCCTCGACCCTGATGATGGGTGGCACGTAGACCTCCTTCTTGATGCGATCGCGGATCACAGTTGGCTTTTCACCTGAGCCCACTGCCTCTGCCTTCCGCTAGTTCTGGTTGTCCACCACCTCGTTCGCACGCTACTTCATTATCGAGCGCGACTCGTCCGCGTACTTCATCTCCAGGTTTATTTCGTACTCCGTCTCCCACTCGTATGACTTCTTGATGAATTTGGCTATCTAGACTACCAGGACCACGATGAGGACCAGGCAGATGAGTACTTAGAGGGCCATGGAGTTGGAGTAGAAGCGGCTGCTGAGCTGGCTCGAGTAACTGCTCACCAGTTGCTGCTGAGTTGCGTTCATCTGGTGCTTACGATAGTATTTAAATTAGTGGCAAATGTACCAGTGGATGATAAGGAATATGAGGAAAATGAGAAATAATAAGGGATATAAGTAAGATACGGATTTTAGGATATGAGAGATAATAAGTCAGGCTGCATGGGTGTGGGTATTAGATTAATATAGTTGGTGTAATAAATGTAAGTTGTTAGTATAAGTTGGATGTGGCAGGTTGAATAGATAAATAGAATAGAATTGAATTTATAGAATTTAAACGATCAAATAGATTGAATAGATAAATATAATTGTTCTCTGGGTAAATAATTGATTAGGCGGATAGTAAGCACAACTGATGAAAGTCAATTTCTCCAAGAATGTCAATTAGCAAGGCATTACTATTTCTGATTCCTCTTTCATAGACAGATGCCATCTTACTAATCCTGGTATTACTCCTGTCCTTCCTATGTTTTAGTTGCTCATAGAATTCAGGTATTATTAAAGTCAGCGCTAGCTATAATCATGAACCTCAACCAGATTGCACATCGTCACCGCGACAATAGAACCGACCAGCTCTACGAGCCTCTCAGAAAAGCCATCCACACTTTCAATGCCCCAACCACCCCCAGTACCCACCAGTTGCTCCCCTTCCGCTCTGATCTCAAGAGCAGCTCCATGAACTTCACCCCAGTTCACCCCAAACTTATCGTAAAAGCATTGTTACTTAGCAATAAAACACACTGGTGCCCCAGAATATGCGGCTAGTTTAGACCAACAACCCTCTCAAAAGATTCAAAGCACGTTCTCGGGGCTACCGGGCCATCAGTGTAGAAGAAAGAGTAGGAAGCCCTATAAACAATATGCTGATAAAATAGGAGATGATGCCTCGAGGTGGGACAAAAAAGTAAATCGTCTACGATTATGAGCCCGGCGAGTATGACTACAAAACACAGAAGCTAATCGGACCAGCCATAGCCCAGAATGCTTAATATCGACTGCCAGTTCGCACTAGAAGTGCAACTTTCGTGGGTTTGGCCAGAGAAAGGGTGTAGTCCAAGACAGTCATGTTTGACAGCAAGCTGTAGAATATGCAGTCTTCCAATCCTTCGACCAAGGCTTCCATGCAGCTGGGCTAGTAGGCCCAGAACCAGAAGGCAAGGCAGGAGAAGAAACTGGCCAACTAAGTCAGCAATTCACAAACCTTCTCCGATTACTACCAGGATTGCAAGAGATACAAATTCGACAAGAAGGTGAAGGCAGCAGCTAAGGGGGAGAAGGGGGAGAGTGGGGAGAGGGTATAGGGAACATAGTTTTCAGGCAGGAACAATAGTTACAAGTACAACTTGTTCAGCATGTTTGATGAGCAGGCTAATACAAACTGCGCCAGCTGCTGCACTAAAAATGAGGTGGTCTCTCCCAGGATAAAGCAGAGGTGGTGAAGATTTAATTATAGTCATTTTTGTTCTAATTGCATAGAGGCTGCTAATTCATCTTTTTGACCTATTTTTATGGTGGCTAGGTTATGTCAACAATAAAACGAAGTGTCCAATCAGCACGAGTTTAAGGCAACTAGGCTAATACAATACAGCTTTGAAACATAACTGAAAATACCTTATTACTGGTTCTCTTGAATTCCATTCTTTCATAAGTCTGTGGCATTAAGACGATATTTATTCTAAGACCAAGAGTGTTCAGGGGCTAATGATAGATAAGGTTAAATTTGATGAAAAACTTTTAGTGGCTGGGTTGTGATAGCGAATCTTGCTTAAATTTATTAAAAAAATAGTATTAGGGCGTACTTAAATTTATTATTACCTATGAGCCAGATTGACATTGAGCACCACCTTGGGACCCCCTACAAACGCGCCCACCCATAACTCAAAAGTGACGCCCACAACCACGACACCTACCACAAGCACAACGAAATGAACTCGGCCACCACCATCTCCTCAGAAACAGATCTTATAAGTACAGCATCTATCATTCAGATTGTGTCACTCCTTTCAGCCCTTTCCTCTAGAGCACTTCCTGCGAAGACAGCTGGGATTGCTAGAGGTACTCAGTCACCGACCGCTTCATCCCCAGCCGCAAACTCCTCAAAAGAGACTCGCTTTTCCAGGACTAGGCCATGAACTCTTAGCAAGAGAACGATTCGACCAAAATGGAGGGAGGAAACGCTAACGTAAGTGACCTCTACAGGAGATTAATAATGGCGGAGGGAAGCCGGCAGAACAAGGAAAAGCTGATTTAGTCATTCGAGAACAGCAATATTCTGCGCTATACCTTGAAGTCCACCAGTGCCTCCTTTTAAACCCCCCACATCAACAAAAACTCCAGTCTCGAGTTCACTGACTAGCTCTCCAGCTTGACCACCAAAAAGAGAAAGGTCAACAAACTGCCTTGCAAAGTATTGGATGCTCCTGCTTTGCAAGATGACTATTATCTGAATCTCATAGATTGGAGCACTCAGAATTACCTGGCAGTAGGCCTTGCTTCCAGTGTGTACTTGTGGAATGCCACAAACTCCAAAGTGACCAAACTCTGCGATCTGGGAATATCTGACTCTGCCACCTCCGTATCTTGGTCTCTGAAGGGTCCACAGCTGGGCTTGGGGACAAACAGTGGGTAAGTTCAGATTTGGGATGTGAACAAAATGAAGAGAGTACGCATTTTACAGGGCCATACTAACCGAGTGGGGGCAATTGCTTGGAATTCCAACATCGTAAGTACTGGATCCAGGGATAAGACCATTTTACATCGAGATCTAAGAGTCAACAGTTCCTTCGTAAGCAAGCTGGTTGGCCATAAGCAGTAGATTTGTGGGCTTAAATGGAGCTTTGACTAGCAGCAGCTCTGCTCAGGCGGCAATGATAACAAGTTGCTTGTCTGGAACAATCACTCTTGCGAACCTGTCCTCAAATTCAATGACCATGTGGCTGCAGTAAAGGCGATGACTTGGTCTCCTCATCAGCATGGACTCTTAGTCTCAGGGGGTGGGACTGCTGACCGAACAATCCGGTTTAGGAACACTCTCACTGGAGCCACACTCAAGACAGTAGATGCGGGCTCGCAGGTGTGCAATCTGATGTTCAGTAAGACCCTCAACGAAATAGTGAGTACTCACGGCTACTCACACAATGAGATCAATATCTGGAAATACCCCAAGATGGAAAAGATAGCAACTCTAACTGGACATACCTACAGAGTTCTATATCTCGCCATGAGTCCTGACGGCAGTACGATCGTCACTGGAGCTGGAGATGAAACTTTACGCTTCTGGAATGTGTTTCCGAGTCGAACCGACTCTGCACGCAAGGCCTCCACTTTCCTTAACACTGACACCTGCATCATTCGATGATTTATTTGTACTCTTTTCATTTATTCTAATTAAGAGATATTAAGCATAAAGTTGAAGATGAATGAAGCTAAGACTAAAGACTATAATTTATTGAGTTATATGCTATCATAAGAAGGTCATCCAGGCAGCAACTCCGAAGGCCAGGCCGCTTATGCCTTTCGATGCGATGCTAGCGTTGTTTTAGGTATGTTTGATTTGAGTGTTGAGGTCTTCAATCACACTTTCTTTGGTGGCAAAGATAGGAAAACTCTCTGGTTCGTCAGCACTGCATAAAAACACAATTACGTTTTGACTGCCCTTTCCAGGTACACAGTTTCACCTTCTTCCTCGTTGAAAACTCTGAAAACTCTGGTGAGAATGTTCAGATCTATGTACTTATAGAGGAAGTTTTCCTTATAGTTGACGCGACCATTGAATTTGTCTTCAAACTATCCTCTGCGAACGTAGGCAGTGATGTTGGTAACAGGGGCTGAAATGTCAGGAACTAAAGGATCTCTGAAAATGCCGTCTTTTTTTTGCTTTTACAAAGCTTCGTTACGATCGGTGTAGACCTACTCTCCTATGAAGTCTTCAGAAAAGGTTTCATAGACTAGGTTCTTCCTGGTTTTGGGGATCCAGCCAAGGTTGAGTATGAATTTGCGCTTGGCAGTATGCAGATTGAACTTTTCAGGCGTGGTGATAAAGTACTGAGTGTTCATGGTGTTGACGGTGAAGGGGGCAAGGATGAAGTAACCCTCCTGTTTGCCTCTGTTTCTTTTAACAAAGAATCTTCCCTCCCCAAGTACTCCGTCCAGATTGATCTTTCTGCACTCGAACTCTTCGGCTTTGTGGTAGTTAAAGTTGCCTTTGACTGTGTTAGATACGACTTACAGTTCTAGGCAGTTTCTCCTTACTATACTCTGCGAATAAGCTATTTCTTTTGGTTGGTGATATCTTTGCAGCGCTGAGAGGTGAAGTACCAGCCGAATCCAGATACAACTGAGGCCAAGAGGAAGGCATTGGGCCCACGTCTGGCTGTTGATCTGCTCCATAAAGTAGTCCTTACTTACGTAGTCATAGGTCTTAATAAAACAATATCAATCAAATTAACATCAACTGATTCACATTACAAAAGAGCAAGATTTCAACACAGCAATCCAAGTGTTTGGTGAGTCTTTGGTATCATCTCCCTAATACTATTCAAAAGAATCAATGCCTGTATTTGCAATGAAAGTA
>Ga0316217_10002453_pt1 | contig 22310 bp, 13 predicted proteins | sample 1anoAmetaG_FD_203633 | JGI IMG/M metagenome (GOLD analysis project Ga0316217, IMG submission 203633) | Freshwater microbial communities from Trout Bog Lake, Wisconsin, USA - 1anoA | ecosystem: Environmental > Aquatic > Freshwater > Lake > Hypolimnion/Profundal zone | place: USA: Wisconsin...
TATAATGTCATAACCCCATTTCTAATCTTCTTGGATCTTTAGCTGCTTTTACTCACCTTTGCGAGCAAGCAAATCGCTGATCTTTTCGCTGTAAATTTCGATGTAGCTAAACTTAAAGCTACATTTTCTGCTCTGTTTGAGCAAAAAAAGTTCTCGTAAGATACAAGGATTGATTCCAGGCATATCTTTAGTGCCTAGTATGGTATGGGTTTTTCCTGAGCAAGTTTGCCCATACGCCATTATTGACAAATTGCGCCTGTTTTGGAAGCATTAATGAAAAGTGACCTTTATGTGCTGCTTATAGAGTTGTTAGGAAGTGAAAGTTTAGTTCACCGTTTTTTAGAAGTTGAACTCATAGATTAGCTAGTTGGACTAATTAATAGTTTGGGTTTTGAAATTAGGAGATAAACTCCGGTTGGTTCTGCTTGTGTTGTGGGGTTGAAGGGCGATTATGGAGTTGTTTTTTATCATCCAAGATGCATCATTTTAGAAATTTAGCATTGGGCGCATCCTAACCACGATATTTACGTTTTGAGACATTTTAATTTAAATTTAACTTAACTTATTGCTTTCTATGAACGATAATTTCAAAGAGGAAGCATTATTTTCACTTCAAAAGCAAGGAATTAAAGGTATAACTAAATTTCTTGGAGGGAAAGTTAGATGATTAAAGAAAAACCTAATTCAGTTCACTGAAAGTTCCAGTATTTGAGATCTAATGGCGCATTTAAAGACTGAAATAAAGAGCTAATTCGCAAAAAGAATCAAATTAGGCCTAATCTTCAAATTTTGTACTACTGAGTTTAGTTAATTTTTTAATCTAATCCCAATTAAACTCTACTAGAATTTTTGGCAGGTAAACTTTATTTATTAATTTACTAAATTATCTGTAAGACTCAATGGAGCTGACTTTTGTTATTAACAGGAGAAAACCAACAAAATACTAAGAGTATCGTAGTAAAGCTAAAAGAAATCAGAGCTTTTATGCCCTTTTTTCGGCATTTAATGAAGTTTAGTAGCAGATGAAGGAGTATTAGATAATGAAGTCTAACAAAAATAAACAATCTTTGACATAGTCTCATATTCTTAAAGAAATATCTAATGAGAAACTTTACTTTAAAGAGGGCTACTTTAGAAAATACTGTCAGAAAATACCAGAAAAAAGATTTGTAGCTAGTTTGCAGACTATTTAGGAGCTTTAATATGACAGTAAAATGGTGATAGAAGATTCTAATAAAAGTAATCATAGTGTATTTAACGGCAAAAAAGCTAAAATTGCTTATAATAAAGACCTGAGTCAAGGGGCGAACGGTAACTCAAGAGAATAATTTTAATAAAAATAAGAGCTTAAAGTGATGAAATCAAAGGTTACAGAATTACAAAAATAGCTTTTAGCTGCATTTTCTTCTAACTCCGAAAAAAAAAAGACAATAAATAAATAGTTTTAAGTGATCTTAAAACTATTTGTCTGATTTTCTCTGAAATTGACTATCAATGAATTCCTAATTTTTTTGTAGCGAAATTTCTAAGGTATAAATAGAATTATTGAAAATTTTAGATCAGATTGTTTCATTTCTGAAAATAGATTATAAATAAGTAAGATGATTTAAAACGGAAGTTTGAACGAATTGGGTTTTTAAACTAGGTCAGAGATTCCTAACCCCACTCGAACCTTTGTGAACTCTTCGCAGGCCAATTCGGAAAACGGTTCTGAGCAAAACCAAGAGGTTCAATCTTAGAACATCAATACCAGATTAGTCGATTTCAACCTTTAGTACAAGAAGAAGCTCATCAAACTCATGGTAATGGTCAAGTTCTAAAAATTTGGCTACAATAAGCATGAATTAGCCCCAGCCATCTAATTTTACTTAGACAAAATTCATCATCTTGAAAGAGTTAACAACAGACACCTCAGCGATTAGGCTGGCAAAGTCTTCTTAAAAGTGTTTTCTTCACTTATCGGCGAAAACTGGGTCCAAGCCAGGCATTAGCCCATCGACCAAAACATAATAGATTAGGAGCGGCAAATAGAAATGCCTAGACAACCAATTCCAAGAATATCTTTTTAACCATAGATACTTCGAGTTAACCCCGGGGATCAAGCAGCCATTCTGTGTAACATCTGCTACACTAGCTCTAGCAGTTTCTGCGAATAGGAATGCAGTCACTCCTTTTGTGTATAGTGTATGAAAGGCTATCTCAAATAGAATTTGCGATCCGATAACTATATAGTCAAATGTCCTGAGTATGAATGCAATGAGTTGGTTTCTCTCGCCACAGTTAAAAAAATGTTGGAACCCAATGAATACAACAGGTTTCTGTACTTTAGGGAAAAGAATGAAAGGGAAATGAATCCTGACAACAAATTTTGCTCTGCGTAGATTTGAGATGATTTTAGGCCAGATTGTGGGTAGATTTTAGAAAGCTAAAGATACAAATTGGTTTGTCCACAATGCTCGGCAGAATACTGCTAGGTCTGTTTGTAGAAGTACCATGAAGGACAGGCCTGTGATGAGGCTTTAGGGAACGAATTAGAACGTACCTACAAAAACTTTTAAATCAAGTAAGAAAATGGTTATTTAGGAAATGCCCAGGTTGTAAGTCGCCTATTGAAAAGTCAGACGGTTGCAATCACATGACCTGCAAAAAATGCAAATACGAATTCTGTTGGTTGTGCCAGAAAAAGTACACAAAGCATCATTTCCGCTATTACAACTGTTTTGGGTGCCCTGGGATGCAGTACTAAAGCGAAGATGAGATTGCGGTGGAAAGGTTGAAGCAAATTTTTCTTTACGTCATGTTGCCCTTAATCTTGGTAATTCTGCTTCTTTGCTATTTTGTAAGCTTACCCCTCTATATCATTGCAAACTTTTTCTATAGGCCTTGCGTTTGGAGTAAGGAAGGGACTTAGATGTCATAGTATCGAATAGGTCTCAAGATTTGCTGCCAAAAAGAGTGCATTGGGGTCTATGTAGTGAGATGGTTTCTGTTCCAGCCAAGAGCACTTCTCTATGCTCTGTTCCTTGCACCAGTTCGGCTAACTTTGGTGTTTTGTGGAGAACTGGGAGGCATAGTTGAGTGATCTTTTTTTTAAAAAAACTTTATTCGTTAGTTGTGATTCCGCATATAATCAATCAAGACCAAGATCAGAAGGCTCTCTTACTCATGATGTTGTAGAAGTCTTCTCTGGAAATTTCTCTTCCGTTGGAAGCTGCACGTTGGAGCATCTCTTCAAGTTATTGCACATTCATGGTTTCTCCCAGTTCTTTGGCCACTCTTCTGATGTTATTAGAGTTTAGTGTGCCTGTGTGGTCATCATCAAAAAGGTCGAAGATCTTGTTAATTCCATTCTGAATCAGATAATGACTACACGTGACTATTTATCTCCCAACTTAGATGTGATGCCGTCAAGAAACTCCTAGAAATCTACTTCTCTACCAAGTGATTCGAGGTCAGCAATCATGTTGAAGATGGTAGGGTTTTTACTTTAGAAGCCAAGGCTTTGCATGGCGGATTTGAGCTCTCTTGGGTCTATTTTGCCAGTGGCCTCAGTGTCAAAGAGATTGAAGGCTTATTTGAGCTCTTAAATCTAGTCTTAGGTGAGTCCGGGTCTTTCAATTTTCTTTTTGGCTGGACCTCTGGCTGGTACTCCTTTTTTCATATTTCAATCTTAATAAAATTTAAATTAAAAGAAGTTATGCACTGCTCAAATTCTACATTTTCAGTAAAATTCAAAATATCAACAACCAAAATAATCTGAAGACATTTTATTTAGCAGCTTTCGAAAACAAAGCTTATTAGACCCTTTTTATAAATTGCTAAAAGTTTAGCTATTCATGACTCTATAAGTATGCAGATTTCATATATTCGGACGTATAATAAGGAAAGAAGACAAGTTCTTTGGCATTTTTAACGATTTACTATAATCATTCTTTTGTCTGCAAGGCATTCATACTGTTTTGCTGCTATTTGATGAGTTATTCCAATCTGGATAAGAGATCCCCAACGCTGTTTTAGGCTTCAGTTGCTACTGGAATCCAGCTTACGTCTTAGGTTTGTGACTTCCTTAAAATTTAGAGCTCAAGTCCTGTCTTTTTTGTCTGTTTTTACAAATAGTAGAGATAAAACACATAGTTCCACAATTTATGATACTGCTTTGTATAATGAGTCTTCAGATCTTCGCTTTTCTTCTCAAGAGCTTAGCGGTCAATCCCGCAGATAAAGCACTTCTAAGTTTTGTCTTTCAACATATCCTCCCTTTAGCTCCTAAGTGAGGCAAAGTTGTCAATCAGGACACCACCAAGTATGTTTCCGAAGAGCATATCCATGAAAACAACGTAGATCATGTCGTAGATGAATCTTCCTGGCTTGAAGACTTACATGTCTTCGCCTATTTGCTAGTTTATGTACAACTCTATGACACATTCATACACTCTTTCGCAGTGCTCCTCTGGATACTTGTCAGGATAAATGGACTAAGCGTAATAGGACATTGAAAACACAGAGAAGAAGGTGATGAAGGACACTCCAAATACTGAAAGAATGCCTAGCATCTTGAGACTTACCTTAAGTGCTCTGATGATATTTTTAAGCACATCTAATCTTGCCATTAGTAGATTCATTAGCAGCAAAGAATACCATTCTATCTTGTAGAACATCCCCATCAAGCTTCCAAACATAAAAAGCATCATGTTTCCAAACTCTCCATCTTCCTTTAGGCAGTACAGATTCTTGCACCCTGGGATCTTGAAAAGGAGAGTCATTAGCTTTGATTAGACTTACTATCCTTCCTAGGCATTTAATTTCATTCTTTCATATTTTTTGACTGCCAGTTACAAATGTGACTTTATCCAAAGGAAGAAGTAAGTCATTGCTATGGTGAATTGAATGATTGACGCTATTTTTAGCACAATTTACTACCTTCCCAAATCGTATTCTATGGTTTGCCCATAGGGGTAGTAAACCACCGAAGCAAAATACAACATTAAAAGGCATATTATAACAGCCATTGACAGTCCATGAGACATATAAGACTATATTTTGGCTGTTGTAATTGACAAAGGCAGACTAAAGAATGTATATTCTTTATCTAGGTAATAGTTGTATTATATTTCTTATTTTATGAGGTCCTTGTAGGAGAAAAGTCCAATAATTTTGTCTCTTTGAGTACTTCTGTCGACCTATTCCATAACGTTGGTTCGGGTTGATCTAGAAAGATACCGGAAAACATTGTGTTTAGGGAAGAAGAGGGTCTGAGATGAATCTGACTACTATCCCTTGATTTATATACCTAGTAAGTTTTATCGCAGGAGAGAGATGATTCCTTGCATATCATTGTTTTGAATTTGAGTGGCGATTGTATCCTTGATAGTAGTGAGGGGACTTTTTTTCTATAACTTGACGATGACTGAAGTAGCTTGGAACATATCCATGTAATATTGCTCATGTAGTTGACTTTGGTTGAGAAGTTTGCCGAGCTAGTTCGAATCTACGATGGGTTCACAGCCAACAAGCCTGGGTAGATACTTCCTGTAGAAAGCCAAAACTCTTACAAAGTAACTGCACAGAGTTTTCTAAGATAAGCAAAGATAAATCTCTGGTATGTTGCCTTAGAGGCAGCTAATAACTGTCTTGATGTTGGCTGAATATAGCTAGAAAATGGTCGCCAAATCATGAGTCACCATAATTATCTACTCTTCAGATGCATTTTTCTTGATCTTTTACTCAAACATAGTACTTATATGGAGTTAAAGTTGTGCGAAATCGCAAAATAAAGTACTTTTGCATATGAAAACTTGATTTTTGAGACATGGTATTTGTGTGACTTCATAGATGAAATCTATAATAGCAAAGGGAACTTTTATGATTGAAATGTTGAAGTTGTTAAACATCCGTTTCAGCTCAACTATGCTTAGGTTCAAAAAATCAACAGACTAGGCCTTAGGCTTGTGTTCTTATTCCAAGAAAACTTGCTAATGAATGTAGTCTTTTATTTCGTTTTTGTTTTCGCACAAGTTCTTCAAAAAGATGAAAGCATATTGCATGTTGATGACTTTTTGGTCAAACTCTTTCTGCTAGATCACTGTCTCAGGTTGGTAGATAAACTATCTTTTCATAATTTTCTCTGTGTCGATGTAGAAATCATAGGTATCTGAGTAATTGATTGTTTTGCTGCTGAACTATTTCATTTCGCCTCTTGTGTTGACTGAAGCTATTGAAGAACCACAATCTTTGATCAAGATGCTTACTTGAGATAGTAAAAGGTTATTGTCATCGTTCTTGATGAGCTAAAACAATTCACTTTGAATCTATGTGCTGTTGCCCATGAGTAGTGAAACTCCAAGCAATAGAATAGCGTTTCCTATCTAAATGGACAATTTGAGATCGTTTATTATAAGTGAGCTTAAGAAAGAGGCTACACCACATCTGTGTAGAAATTTTTGGGCCTAGTTAATCTTTTCTTTTTAGGAACCAATAGCCACCCAATCTTTGATATCTTTTTTGAAGATGTCGCTACTTCTTTGGATGTAGTTTATTAATAAACGGATTATTAGCAGCTTATACTCGTATTTTATGCTATTAGAGTCAAGTTGGTTCATTTTGACAATCGATTGGATAACTTCTTCGCAGCCTACAACTTGGATTTTGTCTTGAGGGTTGAATCCGTATCTTTAAGCAGAAAGTTCTCGTAAACGCGCAAAGATATCGTATAAGTTCTAAACAACTTCACTTTCGCTATATTTCTTAAACTTCTCGTTTACTTCCAAAAACTTCACAAGCTTCTTTCTACGATTGTTGATCACAATATTTTTTTCGTCAAATGTTGCAAATTTTTATTTTTTGACATCAAAACGTGAAGATTATGAAGTAGTTAGATTTTTCGGGAGTGAAGTTTGCAACTTTTTATTCTAAAGTTTTATTTCTTTACCTTAGGAATTTTAATCTTTTTTTTTCTCTTCTTTCTTTTTTTGAAGTTTTTTGTCGATATTTCCTAGAAAGATAACATCCAATAAGTAATCCCTGCGGCGACTTAGCAAAGCTTAAGCAGTTTAATTAGGCAAAGGCTAAACTCTCTTTGATACTTTGTTTAGCTACTTTTCGCGCTGAACTTATTGCTATTTAAAAGAGTTCCAGTCAATCAAATGCCTCCAAAATCCTTTGCCTTCATGGAACTTGTAAGATTTCTTAAACGGAATTTCATCACTATTGAGTTTATTATTTTAAATATTCTGAGTAATTACTTTCTTAGACGCCTCTGAGTAATTTAAAGCATCAATGTAAGGAATGTTAGAAACAAAGCCTCTTAGCTTTTTGCTGACTTTCGACATATATTTGTTTATGTACCTGCCGTCTATAGTTTTAAGCAGATACTCAAGATATTAAATGATCTCCATGATAGTCGTCAAAGTGTCCTTTTTGGGGTGTTGCTGAGAAATGTTTGAAGCTAGAAACGTCTAGAAATCTTTGAGGTTCTTCCTATCCTTGATAAAGAGATACAAAGAATGTAAAATTTCTTCAAGAGAAAGATAGATATAGCTCCCTAGATAAGTGTACCGAATAGGATTTTTGAGTCTTATCATATTGTATTAGGTATTATTGCAAACTAAAATCGCAATGTCTTAAAGCTATTCTTTGATTAGAGTCAGGTCATTTGTTTTTGCGCAAATAAAGCACTAAAAAAGCTTCGTATCGTAAGTTCTCTCCTCGAAGTAGTATAGCTTGTTCAAGTAAGACCTTAAATGTCGGATAACGACCCAACACTTACGAGATTATTGAAGTATTTTATACAAAAACTCAATGGGATGCATGTTTGAAGCTTTACCGATGTTAACGACGTTTTCATTTTCAATTAGCGCACTAAATATTTAGAAAAAAGTAGCTACATACATTATTTCTGGAGAAATGTTCAAATCTGAACAATCTTTAATAGAAATCTAATAATCTTTTTGATATGCTTTAATCCATTATAGATATCCAACTTGAATGCTATGAGAAATAGTGTTTGGTTTGTAATATTCCTCTGGCAAATATACGATTTGATTGTTACTTGAGACTTGATATTGAGAGATGATTTCCATTACCATGTTTTGGTTGAGGTCATAGCCTTTGTCATCGAAAATCACTGCAATCCGTAAGAAATCTAATAATTTGCTTTTCTGGTATAAATGGAGCTTGGTTTAGTTGGCGTACATTATGATTTGCTCTAAGACTGACTTTATGTCTCCACTTTTCACTAGTTTTTTATTGTTTGTGTACATTTGCTTAAAAAAATCAATGCAGCCCACGTTGTAAGGAAGATGGACTTCTGCTAACTTTAGAATGCTTTAAAGCTACTTTTTGTTTTCATTGTTATTCCAAATGAGGACAGTCAAAAAGTTGTAAGAAGCATGAAGTGCGCGCATGGCAAGTTAAGAGTTATTAAGGACTTCTCTCATATTTTACAAAAACTTGACAATGATCAGATGATGGTCTTGACTTTTTATCAAATTTTGATTTAAAGGCAAATTGATATCTTTCTCTGTAATGATCATGAAAGAACCGTCTTATTCTAGCTAAATTTCTGTTTTTTTGGGATCATCCTTGTCCCTATTCTTAATCGGATAGTAGAATGGGTAAAGATCAGTTTGAGAGTAGATAGTATAAATAGAATTACCTTTTTTCATCATTGAGATAGTCAACTCAGCAAATTATTGGATTACTCCATGTTTCAGGTTTTATTTTTTCTTCTTTTCTGGAGGTACAGGTCTCCAAAGTATGTAATCATCGTCTGGCTGCTGCTATCTAATTGTGGTGCTTGTTAAATTGAGAAGAATGCTGCGAGTTGTGTCTACACTCTGAATAGCAAGGGTTTCCAAAACACCTCCAGCAACAAAAATGATATCTTTGAATGTTTTCAGTATTTCATCTCTTTGATTTGTAATTCTATTGATTAGATTAAGAGTGAGGTTTGTGAGTTATTGGTTAGAGTAGATGAAAGCTTCGAAAAAAACAAGTTTAGGGTTAATATTTTCGACTTTGCACTCTGAGAATAAGTCTCGTTAGTTGAGTATTTCGTCAACTTTGTCCATCCATAGTTATTAAATCAGTAAATAGCCCTCCTTTTTGTTGGAAGGCTCAAATAACTAGTACTATTGATGTTTGTGCCATTTTTTGATAAACTAAAGTTTGTCGAAAGTGTATTTACTTAGGTCTACATCGATTTACATCACATCTTTGAAGTGCTTGGTTATTATCGACACACGCATGTTGAATTAATAATCGATGATAATGTTTAAAATCTTGGCTACCAGAATTTTGCATTCGACGAGCAGAACAATATTAGGTTTATTTAGTTTAAGTTGTTGTTTGACCAAACCATAGACATATTCCTTATATTAAAATGGTTAAGCAAATCTAAAAACACTGTTAGCTTTGTCCTATTCTTCCAGTTGCTAAGCTGCACGCTCTGAATGTTCAATGTCGAATCTCAAAATTTTTAAAAGATAGGGAATAATCTTCTTCATCTTTTAGATTTATGGCCAAAAGCCCAGGTTCAAAGTAGATTTTAGTATCTCTAAAAAGGTTTTTACATTGATTAGCCTCTCTATATCATCTATATCTAAATCTATAGTTTAAGGCTAGTTTAGGATACTATCATCTCCTGAGTTTTGAGTTGATTGCACTAAGATTTTTTTCTTCTTCTCAAAAGGTTTTTTATTTATTCTCTTTATATAATTACTTATGAGTTCCACTGTTTTCTCTAAATCTCCAGAAATTTCTTTCTGAGCCTTGGGAATTTGGAACTTATTCAACTTTTACCAATGCTTAACTTTTGTTATTCTACTTATTTCCTAAAAGTCACTATTTTCTACAAATGCATGGTGAACTAATCTTATGAAAGGCTGGAACAAGAGGTTTTTCTTTACGGTATTCTAATGCAAAAATGCCACCAAAGTCTTCAAAGGTAAATTCTTTTTTATGTAACTCAAGGGATAACTATTTCTTTGAACACAAAGATCAGCTAAGAGATTCAGAAATTGCATAAAGTAAGACCAATGGTTTTTATCTGGATTGTATCCGCCCTCACTTTTCATCAAATTACATTCATCATAGAGTTCAGAAAGAGTACGATATTGAGGCTAATTATGTGGAACAATGATCGACAGGATTTGCATTTTTTGTTGATCTTACCTAAACTTGAACTTATTGGCTGACACTTGTTCTTAAACTTTGTACTTACCTTGCTCTTTTTAATACAGCTTAGTTTTCTCTTTTTCGTTTGCCTTAGCTTCCTCTTAATAAAAGGCTTTGAAGATGGCCATTTGATTCTTGCGGACTGTCCCCTATCTGCAAAGGCACAACCTTGACAAAAAGTACAAGTCAGCAGGGTCTGGATCGTTTTAATCAAGATTTGAAATCAGCTTCTTTAGATACTAATCCGAAATTTCTTACAAAGCAAGCTGATTTCCTTCCAAAACTTCCTGAATGCTTCTATAGACTGTTCTGTTTTCCTTCTTGATTATTTGGTCCAAATATTTTTTGATATAATGAGATATTTTGATTTTTAGCAAATCGTTGCCAGCTGCTATTGACTACAGCAACTTATATCCTAGTTCATAAATGCTCCTTATTTTTCTGTACTCAGAACTTTTGTTTTTCTTTTAGAGGAAATGTAAATTCGTTTCTCTATCTAGATGAACTCTTGATTATTTATCCTCTACCATTACTTCTACTTCTTCTGTTTCGAAATCTCTCTTGTGAATGATTTAAAGCATTCGCGTTGTTAGTTCAATCATGCCTAGTTCGTCGAAAATACGCTGTCTTTTTGCGATCGGATTGTCTAAATCAATCATAAAGTACTTCCACTTTCAGCAATTTTGTTGAAGTCGCAGTCGTAGATGAAGCCGATAAGGTTTTTGAACACATTCATAACATTGTTAAGCAGAAACACTGAAAGTTCTTTGAGTAAGTTGTCTAAATCCGTATATTAGAAGATCAAAGATGAAAACTTTGATATAAGTTCTTGAGAAGAAAGTACAAAAAGGCATAGCTGCTTCACTTATTAGCTTATTTTGTAGATTCTGAAGCCGTGCTAAGCATCTTCTGAAGCTACTTCTAATGCATCCATTGAAAATCTACTGTTATATGCGTTGATTAAAGGATTATTTTAGCTATGGACTATACTTTTTTCCAACTGCATGTCTGATTCGTCTACTTCAGAAATTCGATTCAGATTCAACTCCTATTCTTTCTACTGCTATTTGCCTGGTTTCTTTTTCCTGAGCTAGATTTTGGTGGTTACTTTCCTAGATTCCTTTTTGCCTTATTTCCTATCTTACCTTCTCGTTTACTTTTTGTCCTACTTCTTGCTTTTTTTGTGGGTGAATTTCACCAAGGAGCCGTCTTACAACTTCAAATCCACTAGTTAGAGAAGCAAAGCCATTTTCCCATTACCGTTTCTTGAGCCATTTTAGAGTTCAACTACTTTTTCCTTTTATGATATGTACATTATCCTTCCAGAAGCTAGATGCCTTACGAAATATTTGGTCTTGTTGCTTTTCTCATTGTCATCTTCATGTTATTCTGAATTGAAACCTGCTCGCAACTGCCCATCTTATTAGTTATTCCCGACTGTTTGTGTTAGATATGTCTGAGTTAAGTTTCCTGCTGTCAGAAGAGGTCCAAAGTATCTCCTAGCCTCCTTGGTCTCTTTTGTGAAAGTATCTTTCCTTGATGGTGATTTGGACCGAGCCAAGCTATTGTCTTCAGGTTTTTCCTCAAGGGTTTTGATTTACTCGATTTCCCATAGCCCATCAAAGATATCAGTTTGGTCGGCTTAGTCTAGTCTCTTCTTGAGCATTATTTCGGAACTAAAATTATCAGGAACTATGTATTGGTCGTTTTATGTATGGATGAAGTACACAATGTCATGGTTACGTATCTGTTGGCGATTTATCTTCATTTCGAACTAGTTGTGAGTTACCAATTTGAAAACCCTTTTTGGTATATTTTCGTTGATAATCAAATATCTACTGGTTTTGAGCACTTGATCATTGTTGCTGGCGCCTCTCGAAGTTGTCTATACTCTTTAGTCAGCATAGTCCTAATAGTCTTTTCCTTTGAAAAACTACTTGATTTTGGGTGGATAAAGCATGAACTCAGGATCTAATAGCAGCATTCCCTTGGGTAGCTATTTCTAATTGCTCTCCTCACCTCTATCTAAGAAGAGTTCTTCAAGGCAATACGAGAGGTAGCATTGGGTTTAGCAGTGGTAAACACGAAATGGAGCCGAAATACTTATTTAGTCTCCTTCTTTTTCGTAGGTTCTATAAGCCATCAGCTTGAAGATGATTTTTTATGAAAGTTATTTTTTGAGTTAAATTTTGAATGCGCCTATACCGGAAGTTGCACAATCAAAGGATCCGTAGATAAAATACTGTGAATCTACGTGCCTAAAAACCACTTTATCTCCAAAGGAGATGGGATTGCTCCTTTTTTCGGCAATTATGGCTTTGAATTGTTCCTATTAAGTTTTTGCTCTGGGTGCGCATTCAGCTTTTTTGGCCTCTATTTTTTGAGAGTTCATTTCATCGTTGATTTCGAAGGAACTTGTGGGAAGGACCTAAAAAAGAGACTAGCGATAATTGCTGATATTGGGAATGTCGCTGGAAAGCGTAGCTTTGTTGTTTTTATTGTAGATTTGGAAATAAAGATTGGGGTCAGTATAGCTGAGTGAAAGCACAGTTACGATTTGCTTGTCAGAAAAGTGTTTGCTTGATAATAAGAACGTATCCTGATTACCTGACCATACCTCAGAATCGACGAAGACATGATGCTGTTTAATGATATAGATAATAAGGCTAATCAAGATTTTTAAACATAACCAATCATCAGTTAAAATGAGTTGCAAATTTCAATTATAACATAATGAAAAGAGCAGATAGCTTCAAAACTTGCAGTTTTCCCCTAGGTGAGAATAATCCATGTAGAAACATTAAAGAATCAAATGCTTCAGGTTTATGGCTAAAGCTAAGCCAACAAACGTTGAGTTAAGCTATTAGGATTTTATAAAATGGCTAGCGTCTATAATATTTAAATTAAACAGATGGAGAAATCAATGGTGCAATAGCTAAATGTGCTAACCTATTCAACTGTGTTTAGCAGTCGGCCATCCTTCATAAGCACTCACATCTCGGATCCCTAAGTGCACTAGCTCCGGCGGTAACTTTGAGTATACTCAGATCGCGCATTCAAAACTTGCCAGGATATCGCAAAGAAGATCTCTCAAGTAAGATCAACTTCGTAGTTGTATTCCAGACTATTTAAATCTAGCGTCTTTCTCAAGAAATCTAAACGCTTAGAGTAAAAGCCAAAGATTGGGATCGTCAAAAGCTCAACTATGAAAATTACTAGGTCCAAATCCGCGAACTTACTGAGCGTTGCCATATGTATGAGCTTCAACGCGAGGGGATGTAGTCCTAGGCATAAAAAATGAAAATTTTTTGTGAGAGACTCTTCAGACAGTTTGAATAGTATAAACTAAAGTACGGGGAGAGCTAGCCTGGACTAAAGGAAAAATACAACTTATAAAGACAGAGAGGCTAGCAGTTGCAAGGGGAAATTGAAAAGTGGCGTAATAGGTGTACGAGTATGTAGAGATCCAAGCTGAAGTAGCTCTAGGACATTCGCTTGCAGTTTTAGGCAAAACGCAAAAGCTCCATCAATCGATAGATCAAAGAAGTTACCATTAAGTACGAAAATTAGCTACAAAATTTAACCTCAGAGCTACGCAAAGTGAGAGAAGAAAGCTAATGGAGGGCAAACTAGGCACAGAGGTTGCAAGAACTTATCAACGGATTCAACTTGAGAGAGAATTAAGTCAAATAAATCTAAGAGAAGATTTATGAGTACGAAAATCGTTTGGTAATGCTTTCTCAATAGAACTATCGTCTAAATGAGCTACTCAGGTGGAAAGTTTAAGAACTCGATAAACTTAAAATCAACTAAAAGGAACTAAGAAACAAATTAGAGAGTTCAAGGGCTTTGTAAGAGTAGATTAAAGGTCTAAGAATCGAGATAAGTTCAAAGCACAAATAATTGTAAGAGATGCGTACTTTTTCAAGTCGCTACAAATCAGAAATTTAGCAACTTAGGCTATAGTCATCAAAGCTTCGTGAATACTAAGCTTTAGCTGACAAATCATCAGTCGAAATATAGCGTTTGAATAGTATAATCCACTCTAAAATCAATGAGCTGGACCAAACCAAAAATTCTCTGAGAATTTCAGAAACCAAGCTAAATGCGATCAATAATGCCTCCCAAAAGGAGTTTGCGACCTACGAAGAAAAGATGATATCCTATTCTAAGGAGTTGGAAAGATTAGGCGCACAACTCAAAAACAGAATCTCAGAAAACTAAAATTATAAGTTAAAGTGCTCCGAACTAGAGAAACAAATCGGAAGATTGCAAGTAGCAGACAACTAAAACAAAGATCTCAAAATCCAGCTAAGTGGGTCAATGAAAAAAATTGAGTAGTTTAAGAACAAGGTCCACTTGCTTGAAGAAAGCATAACACTGATGCACGAAATATAGCTAAGAATCCAAAATGAAGAGCAAGTGAAGCAAGACCTTCTTTCAGAGCGTGAAAAGCTCAATTAGAGAATACGAGGGTTGACTTTGCAGATTGAGACAACTAACCAAAAAATGGCAGCTTTGCAATACTAGTGCGAAAAATACAACAACTTCAAAGGAGAGCTGAAGCAGTATCAGGCAAAAATAGCCTTTATGACCACTGAGTTGGACCGAATCAATTCAGAGTTGCAGATGAGAATAGGCGAGTTGCATCAGGTACGCTAGAATATGAAAACTATGAGCAATAGTAAGACTATTTTCCAGAATATTGAGCAAAAACTTGTGGAGAATCTGAGACAGATGGAATCTTTGGTTTTGGAGCTTGACAATAGTCGAAGAGAAAACGAAAGATTGCATAACGATAACATGAATCTTTAGCTTGGTTTCAAAAAACTGCAGGGAGAGATGATTGGTATAAACCATTAAAAGGAGGAAGCTACTCGCTTACTCAAAGACAGAACCATAGAGGTCCAAAAACTCAACTCTCAAATCTAATCAATGGCTTCCAAAGTCGCATAAAATAGAGAGTTGTCTCAAATTAATCAATAATTGACAGTACTTTTGCCTCTATTTAGAAAAAGAATTAGATGCTTAAGAGTAATTACGAGCAACTGGAGCTAAAATACAAAAATGAGACAAAAAAGTCATAAAGTTTTTCATTGTAAGTTGAAAAACTATCAACTCAACTGATGGAGTTCAGACATTAGCCTAAGGTATCAGCCAAGTTGTCTGAGGAAATCTCATTTTTGAGGAAGGGATTCGAATAAAAAACTAACACCATATCAAGCATGACGAAAAGAATAGAGGTCATCTAGAATTTACTTAAAACTGTAAAGCAAAGATATATCGTCCAAGTTCAAATCAGTCAAGAACTTGTCAAAAAGGTAGATAATGCCTATCAAAAGATTACCGCCTTTGAAGGACTGATTTAAATGATTAATCGATACTCTTAGGAGTTGACTAGAGTAAGCTAATAGAACATAATGCTTGAGTCTTCAAAGAGGCTTCTTGATTTATAGCTTTGCTAATCGATGAAAGTAGTAAATTAGAGCGAAAAAGTGGTATCTCCGAGATAACTGTGGGCAACTTTTGGGCATCAGGCCACTTCAATCTACAAAAACGAGTCTATAGCCAACAAAATTCCACAAATTAACTAAGAACTTCCCCCCAACAACCAAAATCTGTTCACTTTCAAAGATGTCTCTTCAAACCGCGCAGTTTAAATCAAACCTCAGTAGAAGTATGAAGAAGATAAGGTGGAGTAAAAGGTAGAGAAGTAAGCTGAAATGAACTCTATTCATGATGCCAGAGAGACTACCTCAATGGCTAGCAGTTTCATCAACACTTTGGTCAGTAAATAGTCTGTGGGTAGATTTGAAAAAGCAGGGGTAGGTCAGTTCCAGTCAGCCAATAACCCTAACTTCGCAAACATCTCTATCTCCAAAATGAGGTACGTTTCAAACCAGCCCACAAGTCCTTCCAGATCTTCTTCCTACTATCTCTCACCCTCCAACGTCAGAGAGCATTAGATTCGCTACGTAGGAATTGATTCCCAGGTCGACTAAGTCAACCAAAGCTACCAAAATCCTTTCCAGGTCATGCAGCAGCAAGCGCCCGTCCAGCCCCAATACGTCCAAGCTGTGAAGTTGTAAAATGTGGGGGTGAAGAGAGTGACTTCGGAGACGCACTTTGTGAACTACCCTGGGATGCGGATGCCTGTTATGCAGCAGGTGATAGTGAACCAGTCTCCTGTGCTTCAGTAACATTAGATAAAATATAGAGACATCCCTAACATTAGGGTCTTATAGGCGGCTCAATCCCTAAATATAGTGAATTCTACCAAAAGTACTTCGGGCCAGGGCGCAAAGAACAGAATTGATGCAAACAAACTTTACCCTTCATATCACCTATGATACTTTTGTCCTATTATCAACAATAACACTAATTTCAACTGATCCCCTACTAACATTCTACCACTTATCAAGAACAAAGAAAGTTGTATTCTGGTACCCGATGGCAGCTACAGTTGCGGAGTTAGGAATGATGAGTGGTTTACAGATTGCAGGTTGATGGGTGGAAGGTTTAGATTGAGATCACTGCTGTTTATATTTTATTTTTCTGAATGAGAAATGAAAAGAATGTCATCAGACTTACCCATTCTTCTTTGTAGGCCGGTGTTACCCACTACCACTTTCACATCGAGTGCAATCAAAAAATCTACAGATTTTCATGCAGGTACTCGAAACTGCGCTCCGTCATTAAGATGTTTCCGAAGGTACTTCGAGTAGTTACCAAGACTGAGCGAAAATTCCCCCAGCCTTGTCATTTGGGTATGTTCATTTCGAACCTGCTCGGAAGCAAAGAGCTGCTTGAGAGCAGATACGAGGAAATGAGCAAATACTTCGATGAAATTTCGGGCCACCCATAACTCTTTCAAAACGAAGGGTTTAGAATGATAGTTGAAGAGAGTGAATTCGTGAGGGAAATCTAAGAAAATGGTTAGGATTCATGTCCAAAGACACCACAAGTAGGGGGAAGAAGATTATGCAAAAGAGAAATTAAAGGTTAACTGCTAATAGTGATAAACTGACTATAATCTAAAAATATTTATATAAACTAGACTGAAATAATTTGAAGTTTGTATTCTGCTTCCTATTTACCCATCTTTCCCATAACCCTATTTTATCTTTTTACTTTCTTTTCGACTCTCCCTTTTCTTCTTTTTTCCTTTATCCTACATCTCTTATGATACTTCAATCCTCTTTTATTAAGCATATTAAATTAATACTTTTTCCCACCCATTCCAATCCATGGAGAATTCCCATTCCGACCAACTTAGCAGCTTTATCGACGTCTCATCCCATCCTTCCCCAGCAAACAGCCGTTTCAATTCCAGCTTACTCTAGCAAAACTCAGCTATCTACACATAGTAAAACTAGTTTAATCAAAATGGTGAGATTTCCTTTTAGATTTAGAAACCTCTCTAAAAATAAAAATCATTCCAGCCTAAAGATAGTAAAGACTCCAAAGTTCAAATCTTTCAAAGCTAGAAGCATCCACCTCAGGTTCCTGACATCTCATACAAACAGACAGCATTTTCAGAATTTGCCAGTAAATAACGCCAGCAGTCCAAACCTCAATAAGTGATTAACCGAATATTGCCCTCAAAAATTTAAAATCAATAAATCGAAATAAACGACAAAAGTAACTCAAGCAATTCCTTCTCAGATTATTACCGATAGCATCGAGCTTAGTGCATCACTCAACTTGCCCAAAATATGAATGAGATGTAGCTTCAGTAGCTGATAGCAGGACTGCAGGAGGAGATCAGCAAAAAGCAACGAGATGTTGAGGCAAATAGGGAAGGGGAGAAAATGAAGTTGATTAGCTATGAGAAGTATAACTAAACCTTTGGCAAATACCAAAGATACAAGAACCTTTACGCCCAGGAGATGGCTTTAACCAAAAAATTGAAAGAAGAGCTCAAGAAGATCTATGAAAAAGTCAAGAAAATGGAATGATCTGCATAGTGAATTATAGGCATTTCGTATTGAACAACATAAGATGGTTTTATCTCCAATTATATTTTTAAACGCCAACAGGCTTACAATTTTAATCACCTTTATGAGCACTCAATCACAGCAAACTGTCATTAGTTTATTTTATGACGAATTATATCCCTATGCTGACTTACCATTCAAAAAACGTCCTTTTGGGTCATTTCTGAGCAATTAATCACCATTTTTGCTGAAATTTGCTGCTTATTTGAAAATGAGCAGTGATTATTATAATTTAAATAATTAAACTGGATGCTTAAAAAAGGCTTAATTTGGGTTCTCACGTTGACTTTCATCCATCTTATTTCTGCCCAATCAACCGCCTATAATTTATCACTGTGCGCAGATATCGAGATAGATAGTCTACATTACTACGTGAACTCACAGCAGGACAACAAAGATCTGACTTATCAGTAAAACACAACCACAGTCACCTACAACCTCTGCAAAGGTGTCTAGGTTTACTGCAGATACCAGAATGCAATAATTGCTGCATCCCTTGTGGCAGTGAATCCTAGCGATGGCTCTTGTATTGCCTACACACAGTCGGCAATCACTTATTTGGATGATAAGACAGCAACGAGTGGGATTAAGGTCTTGTATCAGTCCATCCCCGTTTCTAACAACTCCAAGATCATCTACCTCAACTATTCTTGCAACTCGACTACAAGTATTGGCTGTCCCTCGGTCGAGTCAGGGCTGATGTGGGACTACTTCAATCAAAACATCATCACCTATACAATCATCATCGAAGTTATCGGAGTAATCCTGATGATTTTGGGCATCTATATCTATCGGGGAAGCATTGTGCTGATTGGCTGGGGGACTTCTTTCATCATTCTCACGATGATTGAGTCTCTTTTTGTGTACCTTAAAGGGGTTCCCTCGTAGCTGTTGCTCAATGTACTCATACTTACTGTTATCTCTTGCTTCTTTGTGGGCTATATACTTGGGTATTTCCCGAAGGCCGGCATTTTTTGTATGGGTCTTTGGATAGGTTTTGTGATCACTCTTACTCTAAATAATGTGGCCTTTTATTACATTGACTCAAATCCATCCAACCTAATGCTTTATATTGTTATGCCTGTTCTTAGTGTTGGCTTTGGAATTCTTATCTTGTTCATCAAGAAGACTTTCATCATTTTCGCCTCTTGTATTTTTGATGTTATTTAGCTTTGATTGGCTCTTACTTGTGTTTGAGAGCTCTTAGTTGGAGTTTAGGTGCCTTTCCCAATGAATTTCAAATCGCTAAAAAGTACCACAATGGTCTTTAGGGCAAAGTTCCTTGGCAGTTCTATCTTTACGTTGTTGCTCTATTCATTCTGACTGCAAGCTCCTCAGCTCTTCAAAACTGGTTGTTTAAGATGAAGATGAAGAAAAATAAGCAGTCTGCAAACATTGAAGAGCATCTCAATAGAATGGAAGATACTATGAAAAGAGAAAGGCAGGATCTCATTTAAATCAAACCTGTGTTCAAAAATTAGCTACAAAAGCCGAGAGTTTTGCAGAAAGACGGCGGAAAAATTGGAAGGAATAGAGTTTAAGACTTGTAATCTGTGCAAGAAGAGCAGCAGACCTAAACAGTAAGGTAGTCTGAGCAATAATCTCTTCCTGCTTATTAGTCAGATGAATAAGGAAGTGGTTCTGAGGATGAGAAGTAACGTAAAAGGGATTTGAATAAAAAACTTTTGAAAGGGAAAAGGGCAGGAAATGATTTTTGAAAAGGACTTGTACTCTCAAATAAAACAAGAAAAACATATAAAAGGTCATGTTGTGTGAAATTTTGGCAATTTTGGCTTCATTATTGATAAAACTTTCAGTTCTTTTGGATCAAAGTCCATCATTAAAAATGCTTTATTATAACAAATATGTTTTTTTTGTATTCAAAAACTGCTTTTTATCTGGACAAAAATAAGCTAATATCAATAAAGTGAGTAATTCCTTCCACCTTCCAGAGATTGCAGCCCTTCCCTTATTTCTTGATGGAACAGTTTTTTCTGCAGCCCTTCACATGCTAAATTGATGAACCTTAGCTCCTTCGAAATGGGGAAGTCAACCTTCATACGGTACTACATTATCACGAGTTCGCACAGCATTAGCAAATGGCTGTTGATTTCGCTTCCGTACTTTTCTTTCAGAGGCAGCCAGTACCTCATACACTTGTAAAGATTCTTAAATTCGGAAAGAATCATCATGTTGCTCGAAATGTTATAGAGCGATTTTTAGTAGCTGAATAAGCCCAAAACTTTTAGGTATTCATCCTCTATGGTTTGCTAGATTGTGAGCATTTTGCGCCATCCGTATCGGAGGCAGAAAAAGACGAACCTATGAATGGCTGTCTTTTTACCTAAAAGCGTCTTTGAGCGAATGAGGTTTTTAAAATGAACCTATTAACTGGGGATGAAATAACCTAGCTCTTCAATAAAGGAGTAAATGATTGAATCTTAAGATTAGATAAGTATTTCACTCAAAAAGTGGTACAACTCTGAGTAAATAACTTTGTTTCTAAGCTCATCTTAGAGACAAATGAACCAACCGCTGAAGTTATGGATATTGAATCGGTTCATTTTAGCCACAAATCTTTTCGACTAATCTTATTCATAGTAGATATTTACCATGGACGTCAGCAGATCCAAACGTATACGTTGTGATGTGAGTGGCTCATTGATGAGATAGCACTTGTTGAGCATAATGATGAAGGTTTTAAAGAGATCGATGAGATAGGGTTCAGGAAGCTTTGAGTTGGTTAGCTTATTAAAACAGATTATAAGCTCTTGGTTATTTTGCTCTGAGGTATTTATGAGGAAATTGATGAAATTCTGGTAGAGCTAACGACCATAGAGACACTTGAAATAGGACACTAGGTAGGATTTCAAAGTATGCTAATTATTGAGTATTTCTTGTCGCCTCATATCCATATTTTTCAGGATCTTCTAAAGACCTTTTCTGAAATCCATGTCTCTTAGCACAAAATCTCCCTCTTTGCTTACAAAGAAGGGTAATGGCGATAATCCTTTTTCTCGATTCTGAGACTACAATCTTCTTTAATCAGCAAAATGTTCAATTTCGCGGACATCTTCGCTGATGCGATGCAGAGCCTTTCGTTTGAAGGCCTGGGACTTTTTAGTCAATTTGGACTAAAGCTGGTTTTGGAAAAGTTCATTCGATTCAGTTACTGTACGTTTATGCTCAGCTTATTTGAGCTTGGAAATACGGTAGGATTGTAGATTTTTTAATTGCTGGATCGACAAAATCGAACTTTTGTTTCTACTTTATTTTGGAGTCTCCACCTTACTTGAGTTCAGAGAATTCATGCTTCTGTTGAACTGCTTCGTTTTTACCTATTTCTTTGGGGTTTTAGAAGTAGCCGGAGTAGCAACTTCACAAACAGACTAAATTGCTTTAATAGTTGTGTTTTTGGAATGAACGGATGATAGACTCTATTTGGGAAATTTCTAAGAACTTTTTCCTGCAGCTTTAGCAAAGTTTTTTTATGTTTGGATCGAAATACTTTAATATTTCTTTGGCTATGCTTTTTGGAGGTTTATTAGTTACAGATTTTACTCATCTTGGTAAATTTTAGATCTTTTGAGTTGCTAATTTTTGATTGTCTTTTTAATGGTGATTTTAGAGGATACGGGACTGTCTTTTATTATAGGTTTATCGAATTTTTGGCTATTCTGGCTATGGATTTCACTCTCCATCCATTTTTATGAGTCAATTGGCTTTGCCACTCCGTTTTATTTATCATTACTTTGAACTATTTTCATTTTGATCTGTTCTTTGCTTTTACTGAGCCTACTGGGGTCAAAATGGTAAATAACCTCTCTGCAGACTTCGAAATGCTCTACTCTCTAGGCAAGCAGTTTCCTATTTTCCTGTTTTACGGCTTCCATAAGATTGATGTTGATTTTAGACTGTTTCCTATTCATGCTCCGAGTGATTCCACTAAAGGAATTGCCCAAAACCTACTCAACAATAGGGGGATCAGTTTGGACCTATACCTAGATACTTCTCGGAAGCTCAAACTTTATCTATGTTGCTTCCTTTTAGTCTGGATGTTTTGGGAACTCAATGCCGTTCAAAATTTATGTGTTGTAGGTCGAAATGTAAGAAATTCTGCCCTGATAAATCGTTACCTTG
>Ga0316217_10002454_pt1 | contig 22287 bp, 19 predicted proteins | sample 1anoAmetaG_FD_203633 | JGI IMG/M metagenome (GOLD analysis project Ga0316217, IMG submission 203633) | Freshwater microbial communities from Trout Bog Lake, Wisconsin, USA - 1anoA | ecosystem: Environmental > Aquatic > Freshwater > Lake > Hypolimnion/Profundal zone | place: USA: Wisconsin...
CAAGCGGTTTTCAGCGACTTCTCGACAAAGTCATTCTGATACACCGCAAAGGAGGGCAGCCAGACCCATTTGCTCAAAAGCTATTTTGGACAAGAGTGAACAAACGCTGCGCCTCCGGCGCGGGGCGGATGGGATTCTGCTGGCGCGGGGCGATGGGATTCTGCTGGCGGGGAGCGACTGGTTTCTGCCTGCGCGGGGCGGCTGGTTTCTGCTGGCGGGGGGCGATGGGATTCTGCTGGCGCGGGGCGATGGGATTCTGCTGGCGCGGGGCGATGGGATTCTGCAGGCGGGGAGCGACTGGTTTCTGCCTGGCGCGGGGCGACTGGTATCTGCCGGCATGGAGCGCTCGGGCACAGGCCCTTTTGAGAGGCCAGCAACCGTAAAGCCACCGGCTCTGCCGGTGGATACTTACAGCCTCCGGCTCTCCTAAGGGGCAAAACATGTGTTGCCCCCTCCCTTATTGTCCAGACCATCGGTCTGGTACCCCACAGCCGGAGGATATAAACGATCTTCCTTATTTTTGCCCCTAAGCGTTCCTGAGAGGGGATTGCCGGTGCGTGGGAGATGGCGTCCGGCGGGCTTGGCATTTGGCGTCAATCTCACTATCACAGACGAGTGTGATGTGAGGCACATCCGAAGGAACCCTCGTAGTATCAATGTTCCAGCGGACGTTCTCTGGGGAGAAGTCTCCACGGATAGTGCCGGCAATGAGGCACTGCGTACGTTTTCGCCATAGGTATTGGCGAGTGCTTTTATCCATTCTTTTTTCTCTCCCGGGATATGGTCCAGAAGTGAGCAGGGGCCTGCCCATGTTGCCCTGTCAATCTTGTATGTGTCGCGGTGTACGGCGGCCCATAGCGGGAGAAGGAATTCTGCCCCGCCTGGAGAGGGCAGGAGTCTGTGTGCCGGGCAGGCGTGGTCACCGCTTGCCGGGGTGCGCTGGGGAGCGCGCGGCCCGGACGGGGCCTGACCGCTGCTACAAATCTGCAGAAGACAAGATCCAATACAAAACCGGCGAGGGAGTGCGGGAGCGGATGCGCGCGCCCGCATGGAGGAGTGCTGTCTGACAGCGGTTTTCTGACCCGCGGAAGCGGGTGGTTGCGCTGCCGGCGGGTTGCCGGCATGGCTGGACCGGAAAGGGGAAATCATGCAGGGTGTCGCCGATGAAGTTTTAAGCACCGAGGAGCGGCTGACGATCAACCGCGCGATTGCGGCGCACAAGGGCCGGCCCGGAGAGTTGCTGGGAATCCTGGAAACGGTTCAGGCCGCGAACGCGCATAAATATCTCTCGATGACGGCGTTGCGTTATATCGCGGAAGAGGCCGGGATCGCTCCGGCGCAGATATGCAGCGCGGCGACGTTTTACGCGCTGTTCAACCTGGAGCCGCAAGGGGACAATTTGATCTCAGTGTGCCGCGGAACCGCCTGCCACACGCGGGGGACGCGCGAGCTGCTGGAGCGGCTGTGCCTGGACCTGGGGCTGAGCAACCGCAGCGCGGGCAAGGGCAAGAAATCAGAGAAGGCGGCGCACACCACGCCGGACAACCGGTTCACGGTGCGCACGGTGGCGTGCTTTGGCCAGTGCGCGCTGGCGCCGGTGGTGGAAGTGAACCACCACATTCTGGGCCACGTGAACGAACGCACGCTGTTGCGGGAAGTGCAGGCATTGAGCGGGGGGAGGGGATAATGGCTCGCATACAGGATATAGGCGCGTTCAGCGCGGTGCGCGAACTGGGGTTGGCGAAGCTGACGCCGGCGATTCCGCGGGTGGCGGTGGGGATGGGGACCTGCGGCAGCGGGAACGGCGCCGAAGAGGTTTACCGGGCTCTGCACGAGGGGATTCACCAGGGCGGGATGGATGTGCTGCTGACGGCGGTGGGCTGCTTCGGGTCTTGTTTTCAGGAGCCGCTGGTGAACGTGCGGCTTCCGGGTTGCCCGCTGGTGGTGCTGCACCGCGTGCAGGCCAACGATGCGCCGCGGATTCTGGATTGCCTGCAGAGCAAGGTGATGCCGCCGGACCTGATCTACTGCAAGATCGAGGAATGGGACCACGTGACGGGGCACGTGAAATATGGGCAGGGCTACCCGGAGATCGCGTCGTGGAACGAGATTCCTTTTTTCAAAGGGCAGAAGAAGATTGTGCTGCGGAACTGCGGCCTGATCAATCCCGAAGACATTGAAGAGTACATCGGGGTGGGCGGCTACCAGGCGCTTTACAAGGTGCTGATCGACGGGCGCGCGGAGGGCGTGATTGAGCAGATCAAGGCGGCAAGGCTGCGCGGGCGCGGCGGAGCGGGATTCCTGACGGGCAACAAGTGGGATTTTCTGGCCAAGGCCAAGGCGGACGCGAAGTACATCATCTGCAACGCGGATGAGGGCGATCCCGGCGCGTATATGAACCGCAACGAAATCGAAGGCGATCCTCATTCGCTGCTGGAGGGCATGATCATCGGCGCGTACACGATGGGGGCGACGCAGGGGATTGTGTATGTGCGCGCCGAGTACCCGCTGGCCGTGCACCGGCTGACGCGGGCCATCGAACAGGCGCGGGAGTACGGGCTGCTGGGGAACAACATTCTGGACCGCGGATTCAACTTCGACATCGAGCTGGTGCAGGGCGCGGGAGCGTTTGTGTGCGGCGAAGAGACGGCGCTGATCGCGTCCCTGGAAGGCCGCGCCGGCAGGCCACATTCCCGGCCGCCGTTCCCCGCGCAGAAGGGACTGTACGGCAAGCCGACAAACATCAACAACGTGGAGACCTGGTGCAATATTGCGCCGATCGTGAGCCGGGGCCCGGCATGGTTTGCCGAGACGGGCAGCGCGAAGAGCCCGGGGACGAAGGTGTTTTCGCTGGTGGGCAAGATTCAGAACACGGGGCTGGTGGAGATGCCGCTGGGGACGCCGCTGAAGAGCTTTATCTACGACATTGGCGAAGGGGCGGCGGCGGGACGGCACGTGAAAGCCGTGCAGACCGGGGGCCCCTCGGGCGGGTGCATTCCGGTGGAGATGCTGGATACGCCGGTGGACTACGAAAGCCTGGCGCAGATCGGGTCGATCATGGGCTCGGGCGGCATGGTGGTGATGGACGAAGACAACTGCATGGTGGACGTGGCGCGCTACTTTGTGGAGTTCACGCATTCCGAGTCGTGCGGCAAGTGCGTGCCGTGCCGGGTGGGGCTGGACAAGGCGCTGCGCACGCTGAACGCGATTACCGAGGGCGAGGGAACCCCGGAGCACATGGGGCTGCTGGATGAGCTGGGTCGGATGATCAAGGAATGTTCGCTGTGCGGCCTGGGACAGACTGCGCCGAACCCGGTACTGACCACGATCCGGCATTTCCGCGAGGAGTACGAGGACCATATTCTGGCCCACCGCTGCCGCGCCGGCGTTTGCCAGGAGCTGGCGCTGTCGCCCTGCGAAAACAGTTGTCCGTTGCGGATGAACATTCCGCGGTTCCTGGAGCTTTACCAGGAGGGGCGGCTGGAAGACGCGTTCGAGTCGGTGATCATGGACAATCCGCTGCCGGCCTCGACGGGCAGGATCTGCCAGCATCCGTGCGAGAACCGCTGCCGCCGTCAATCGTTCGACGAGGTGGTGAACATGCGCGAGGTGCACCGCTCGATTGCCGACGAGATTTACCAATCGGAGCGCTTTCAGCCGATGGTGGAGCGGATCTTGGCGCGCAAGCTGGCGCCGACGGGCCGCAAGGTGGCGGTGGCCGGCGCCGGTCCCACGGGGCTGACGGCGGCATTTTATCTGGCCATGCTGGGCCACGAGGTGACTATTTTCGAGGAGCACAGCGAGGCGGGCGGAATGCTGCGCTTCGCCATACCCGAGTACCGGCTGCCGAAGTCGGTGCTGCGCAGGGAACTGGACCTGATTGAGGCGGTGGGCGTGAAGATGGTGTTCAACACCAGGGTGGGATTCGATCTTCCGCTGAACGATCTGTCCAGCCTGTTCGACGCGGTATTTCTATCGATTGGAACGTGGAAGGAATCGTGGCTGTATCTTCCCGGCACGGAACTGAAGGGGGTGTTTCCCGCATTGCCGTTCCTGGAAGTGGTGGCCAAGCGCGAGAGCGTGATGCTGGGCAGCCGGGTGACGATCATTGGCGGCGGCAACGCGGCCATCGATTCAGCCAGGACGGTGTTGCGCATGGGCGGCAGCGCCACGATTCTCTATCGCCGCGAACGCAAGGATATGCCGGCGATCGACGAGGAGATACAGGCGGCGGAGGACGAGGGCGTGCAGTTTGTGTTTCTGGCCGCGCCGCACCGCATTCTGGGCGACGCCGCCGGCCGCGTGAAGGCCATTGAGATTGTGAAAACGCGGCTGGGCGAATACGACAAATCGGGACGCCGGCGGCCGATCGCGACCGACGAGGTGCAGCGCTTCAAATGCGACAGCGTGATTCTGGCGGTGGGCGAGACCTTCGACCTGGACTTTTGCCGGGCATCGGGGCTGGAACTGAAGGAGGAGGGGACGATTGTGGTGGATCGCTTCTCGCTGGAGACCAGCCGCGCCAACTTTTATGCAGGCGGGGACGTGATTACCGGGGCATCCAACGTGTCCAACGCGATGAGCGGGGGCAAGCAGGCGGCGCAGAAGATCGACGAGCGCCTGATGGGCGAGGAGCGCTGGGGACAGATCTTCCAGAAGTTCACATACAACCGCCACGCGCCGGGAGAACCGAGCCTGAGCCGCCGCCATACGGCGCATGCCGTGCCTGCGAAGGAGCGGGTGCGTTCGCAGGAAGAAGTGGTTGCCGGCCTGACCGGGCAGGAGACGCTGGAAGAATGCCGCCGGTGTCTCCGCTGCGATCTAAGGGAAACCGCCAATGCCGAGTGAGCGATTGAAGAGAGAGGAGCGCCGTCTTGCCGAATAAAACGATTTCCGTCCGAATCGACGATGAACTGGTGACCGCACGGGAAGGGCAGACCATTCTGGAGGCAGCCCGCGCCAACGGGAAGCAGATTCCTACGCTCTGCTACTTGAAGGGGCTGAGCGCGGTGGGGGCCTGCCGGGTGTGCATGGTGGAACTGGCGGGCACGGAGCGGCTGCTGCCGGCCTGCACGACGCCGATGCAGGAAGGGATGTCGGTCAAGACCAACTCGGCCAAGCTGACGCTTTACCGGCGGATGGCGGTGGAGCTGCTGCTGGTGGAGCGCAACCACATTTGCTCGTCGTGCGTGTCGAACGGGCATTGCGAACTGCAATCGCTGGCGCAGTCGCTGGGCATTACGCACGTGCGCTACCCCTACAACAATCCGCCGCTGCAGGTGGATATGACGCACCCGCGGTATGTTCTGGACCACAACCGCTGCATTCTTTGCACGCGCTGCGTCAGGGTGTGCGCGGAGGTGGAAGGGGCGCACGTGTGGGAGGTTGCCTCGCGCGGCATCGACTCCTATATTGTGAGCGACATGATGGACGACTGGGGCCACGCGACGAACTGCACCGGATGCGGCAAGTGCGTGCAGGCCTGCCCCACGGGAGCGCTGGCGGAAAAGGGCTTTGGGGTTCACGAAATGGTGAAGCAGAGCGATGCGGTGAGCAGGCTGGCGGCGAAACGGACACAGGCGGAGACGGTTGTGCATTAGCGGGCCAGGGCAAGCCGGTCTTTGTGCTTGAGGCGAACGGGGGCTATGAATGTGTTTGCCGCGGCAACGGTCCGGGGAGTGGTCTGCGCGCCGTTTTGCATCGGGGTCAGGAGGCCGTTCCGGCAGGCTGGATCACCGGGCAGCTTTACTTCTATTTGTCGCAAGCGCTCTGGACCCGTAGAATCAGCAGAGGGCCGACGGCGACGCTGCCGGGAGCGGCACCAGGTACCGATGAGCGAACAGGAAACAGGGACTTCCATACAGGCGCAGGCGGTTTCGCCGGCATGGATCAGAATCGAGCGGGCGCGGCATCCCCAACGGCCTTACCCCATGGACTTTATCGAGCGGATCTTTACGGATTTCAGCGAGATTCACGGGGATCGCGCCTTTGGCGACGACGAGGCCGTGGCTTGCGGAATGGCGCGTCTTGGCGACGAAGAGGTGCTGGTCATCGGCAACCGCAAGGGCGGGAGCACCAAGGAACGGGTGCGCCGCAACTTCGGCATGCCGCATCCGGAAGGCTATCGCAAGGCGCTGCGCTGCATGAAGATTGCCGAGAAGTTTGAGCGTCCGGTCATCAGCTTTATCGATCTGCCGGGCGCATATCCCGGGTTGGGCGCCGAGGAGCGGGGACAGGCCGAGGCCATTGCCCGCAACATACTTGAGATGTCGCGGCTGCGCGTGCCCACCATCTCAGTGATCAGCGGCGAGGGAGGTTCGGGCGGGGCGCTGGCGCTGGCCGTCTCCGACCGGGTGCTGATTCTGGAAAATGCACTTTACTTTGTGATTACGCCGGAGTCGTGCGCGGCCATCATGTGGCGCGACGCGGCGCACAAGCAACTGGCCGCCGAGGCGATGCGCATCTCCGCGCCCGAGGTTGCGGCGATGGGCTGCGTGGACGAGATTATTCCCGAGCCGCCGGGAGGCATACACACCGACCGGGAGGCGGGCTTCGGGTTGCTGGGCAGTGCGCTGAAGAAGCACCTGGCTGTGCTCAAGGCAATGCCGATCGATGCCCTGGTGGCCGAGCGCCAACTGAAGTTCCGCAACATTGCTCAGTTCTACACGGAAGGTTAATCCGAGTGACGCACAGTCCGGCGAACCGCATGGATCCTTTGAACGCTCAGGTCAGCTTAAAAGTACGCGCCGAGGCCGGCTGCCGGTTTGCGGCCCAGGAGCGCGCATGAGCACGCCCGCGGCTACGGGCGGCCGGATTCGCGCCTACGCACAATTTGTTGCCGCGGTCGTTTTCTACTTTATGGCGCGGTCGCTGGCGCGGCACGGAGCCGAAGGGCTGGCCGGCGAGGCGTGGATGCCGCTGGTGTACCAGGCCATGCTGGCGTTCCTTCTGCTGCTGGGCTACGCGGCATTCGGATTCTGGATGGACCGCCAGTTACACCCGGTAAGCGAGCAGGGATTTCCAACGCGGCCAGGTTGGCCGGGCGAGGCGGGCGTGGGCCTGGCCGTGGGTTGGGCGCTGGCCGTGGTTTGCGTGCTGCCTATGGCGCTGGCCGGCGGCATTGCCATTGTTCTGATCCTGCAACCTACCGCGTGGGGCTGGCTGGCGGCCGATGCGGCGTTTTTTGCCCTGGCTGCGCTGGCTGAGGAAGTTGCATTTCGAGGGTACGGATTCCAGCGCTTTGCCCATGCGGTGGGACCGGTGGGAGCGACGCTGGGATTTGCCGCGTTTTATGCCATTGTGGAGTCACTGCATCCGGGTGCGAACCACACCAGCATCTTTGTTTCCCTGGCGCTGAGCGTAGTGCTTTCCACGGCGTACCTGCGGACACGGGCCCTATGGCTGAGCTGGGGGCTCAACTTTGGCTGGAAGGCCAGCCGCGCGCTGCTGTTTGGACTGGCGGTGAGCGGCGTGGACAGCCATTCGCCGGTGGTGCAGGGCAATCCCATGGGACCGTTCTGGCTTACCGGCGGAGGGTACGGGCTGGACGGGAGCTGGGTTTCGTTTGTGGTGCTGCTGGCGGCGCTTCCGGTGCTTTACCGGGTGACGCGCGAGCTGGACTACCGCTACAACGCGCCGGTGATCATTGCGGCGGGGATTCCGGTGGATCTGGACGCTGCCGAGCGCCGGAAGCATGAGGCTGCGATGGGGCAGGCCGCTCCGGGTGCCGCCGCCAAGCTGGTACAGATTTATCCGGCATCCACGCCGCCGCCGGCTGCCGTACCGCAAGAACCTGCCGCAGACCGCACTCCCGATTCCCAATAGAGTACGAGCCTGGATTCCCGGCCAGCAGGCCGGCGCCGGCAGTTACGCGGATTTGGGTAGTGTTGCGGCTTGGATTTCCGCAGGGCTAGCGCGTTCGGGCTGGCGGTGGGATGATTGACGCCTGAAGACCATTACGAAGAGACACGCACCTGCCAAGAAGCCTAAGCCAGCCAAACGGCAACTCCGCGAAGACGCGAACCAAGCCGCCGCGCGGGACGTTATGGAAGCATCTGCAAATCTGTGAGAGGAGCGGCAGGCCCCTCAGCTGAAGAGTTGCCTCTCGCGCGTTCAATCATGCGGCGCACTTCTGAATTGGCATTGCTCTCTAGGATTTGAATCTCCGGATGCTGCCGCGCAAACACCCTAAAGATTTCGTCTGCGAACCCCTGTCCAATTGTCGGTACATCTTTGAAATTGAATATTACGACTTTAAATTTATCCACACGCGCTACCACTCTCTTGGCCTGTGATCTCGAAACTAGCTTATCGTCTCCGTATTGGGCAAGGCGCACCGGAACCACTGTTTTCGTGAAGGCATAGTCATCTTCCGATGAATACTGATCAAAGATTTTCTTCAGTGTGCGCGCGGTGTGGTTATTCAGTTTGAGCCAAACAGCTGTTCTTGCCTCTTCGGGATTTGCGCGTTCAAGTATCCAATCCTCGACATCTCCAAATTCGTGTACGAAAAAAATCCCAGCGGACGTAATGTTGAATTGATCGAACATCCTTGATGTGAAGAAGATCCCTTCCCCCGTATGCCGATCAGGGTCGGTCGTTAGTTTGCCCTTTGTAAGCTCAAATACCGCATGTCGTTCATCAAGTAGATTCAATGCCTTTTGGATTTTCCGGAAAATGCCGACGCCGTTGTCCATAATTGCCATTTCGGTGTAGATAGCTGTTCTTTCAATCAGAACAGTGATCATGGTTCCGTCTGAATGATCGCGGGCATTATTGAACATTTCCGTGAACCCGTAGCGCCAAATATCCTTAACGTTTTCAGGCTGCTCTCCGAGCACCGGGGCTACATCGTTTCGCCAAACTACGTCTTCCTCAAGGTGTTCATCTATCGTGTAACTCCTAACCCACTTCAAGAGAGGGGCCAGTCGGTAAGAGAGGGAGCGGGTTTTCCCGCGCTCAGGCGTCAGTGCGCTTTCTTGCACAAGCCGCTTGAGATGTAGGTTGATAGCTTGTCTGGACACACCGAAATGGGCTGCGGCGACTTTGCTTATATCGGTGGAGTGTTTGGCGATGTGTTGAAGAATAAAGTGCCTTACTTCCTCGCCTCTCACCCGTACTCGCATCATCATTTGAAGCTCCCTCACGCCTCTGTGAATTGTCAACTTCCCTCGCGCCTATTGTCAAGTTTACCTTAAATTATGTCAAGTTTAACCGATATACTTGTCAAGTATAATGATTAGTATGTCAAGTATTATTGTGTAGGTTATTAATAATAAGCAAGTTGAAAAGAGGTTACAGATTGTCGCATCTTTGGCTAAGTGAGCCAGAATAAATGCCACAATTCGCCTGACCAGTGTGGCAAAGCTCACAATCCTCAAGCTTCTTGAGGACGTCGGCTGAGCCCGTACATAGTGCCACCATCGGCGCGTGCGTGGTCTTCGCGTCCGTAGACTCCAATGTGATGAAATTTGGCAGTTCTTAGGGGAAGCAGAAGAACGCCTCCCCTGAGCTGAAAGCGGCAGGGTGGGTAGACACTTGGAGTTGGGTGGGCTTCGATGCTGATACAAAACTGTGCGTTTCCTCCTTCGTAGGCAGACGCAATACCGGATGGGCGACCTACTTCATGCTTGATTGCGTCTACCGCATCTTTGGGCATCCACAGATCACCACGGACGCGCATAAGCCATACTTGAAGGCTGAAGAAGGGGAATTTGGTGGCGATTGCGACTATGCCATGCTCCACAAGGTCTACACGGCATCAAACGAACCGGAACACCACCGGAGCCCGGCAACCTACACCGGGTGCGGCATGAAGATGGTGATCAGCGTTCCCGACTCAGATCATGTGAGCACGAGCTAGGTTGAAAGGCAAAATCCAAGTATGAGAATGTCCACGTGCCGTTTTACCCGATTGACGAATGATTCTATAAGAAGTTTGAGAAACGCGGTCATGCCGTGGCTCTCCACTGTTTGACGAAACGCCGCGCTTCCGACCTAAATCGTACGATCTTCGGCTCAAAGAGCGCTTTAGCTAATCGCATAACGCGAGAAGTGTCTGCAATTTCGTTCCCAAACACAAAGCGCCAGTTTCTTCAAACTGAGCAACTACCCGGATTTGCAATTCCTGCCTGATCCGGGCTATTGTTTGCGCAAGGCTGTACTCATGCATGGGAGGCTCCCATGGCGAGGTCAATTGCATATCCGGGTTTGCGGGCCGGACCCCCAACGGCCGCGAACGCCATTGTTCACAACGCCTTACGGTATATGGCTGCGGTGTGCTCCGTAGCCGTGCTGCTGGCTGCGGGCGTTGCCGCGGCGCAGGTGATCACCATCGATACGCGCACCGGGACCGTGACCAACGGGACGACGGGAACCTCGGTCAGCATCGACCGGCGCTACGCGCAAATCCAACCAACCCACGTTGCGTTGTCGAAGACGGAACTCGACGCCAAGACGCGGCTGCTGCTGATCCGGCAGATGATGTCGGAGCAGGGGTTTGCCATGCGCCCGTTTCCGCGCGGGCACAAGGGGCTGACGCTGGCGGCGAACGGCGAACTGGAGCCGGCGGGAGAAGCGTACCTGACCATGGTGACCAGCGAAGGGACCTCAGCGAATCCCGGCGAGCGGGTGGTGCTGACCGACATCAAGATCGAGCCGAACCGGATTATTTTCATGCTGAACGGCGGCCCGGACGCCAAGCATCGTTTTCTGAGCCACATCGAGATTGGCGCGGGGCCCATGATGAATCCCGTGGTGCGCGACGACGGCAAGGAACCGGTGGGCGCGCGGCTCACGCTCAACTTTAAAAATCATGTTCCCGAACTGACCGACGCCGAGGTGAAGGCGCTGCTGTCTCCGCTGATCTCATTCAACGTGAAGACGCCGATTGAAGCCTTTACCGACACGCTGCCGCAGACCCTGAAAGAGGCGATTCTGAACCATCATGTGATGGTGGGGATGAGCACGGACATGGTGCTGTTTGCCAAGGGGCAGCCGGTGAACAAGACGCGGGAAATGGACGGGCAGATGCCGTTTGAGGAGTGGATCTACGGCCGTCCGCCGGAGGAAGTGGATTTTGTGCGCATCAACGGCAACCGGGTGATTCGCGTGGAAGTTGCCAAAATGGGCGAGGCGCCGGTGATCTTTACCAAGGACGAGGTGACGGCGCTGCTGGTGGTGGATGGGGACGGGACGGCTCCTGCGCCCCAGGAAGCGAATACGCGCGTTGCCAAAGTGGGCGACGTGCAGCGCGACCCCAACAAGGAGGCGCCAGGCGTGCCGCCCAGCCTGCGCAAGCCGGGAGAGAGTTTGCCCAACGACCCGAATGCGGAGGTGGAAAGAGGCCAGAAGAACGTGGGGATCATGAAGCCGGTGCAGTTCCCGGAGCAGAAGCCGGCGGCGCAGCCGGGGGCCAATCCGGATGAAGAACAGCCTGCCACCCTGCCGGCCGCGGGACAGCCCGCGCCCGCGGATGGAAGCCATCCGGCCCAGCCGAAGCCCCAGAATCTGCAGCCACAGGGCATCGGCTAGCGGAACCAGGGCTATCGCATGAACACGGATGAGCTCGGATGAGAGACTTCGATGCGACCCTCCGGGGCGCTACAGCTTGATGGAATCGCTTTCCCAGGATTGCGTCCGCCGCAGCGGACTCCATCCTGGGCTATTTTCGGGCCTCCCTACGGGAGGTTTTCAGAGAGGGCTATCTTCGGACCTCCCTTCGGGAGGCAATGCAGCGGCTGAATGGAGGGAGCGAGAAAAGCAACCGGCTCTGTCAACAAAATATGTTCATGAGATTGCCCTGCTAGAGGAACGGACAGGCAATGCGGGAGCGGGCAGCCTTGATGTAAACTTGGAGGAGCGAGTCACGCTTCTTCCAGGCAATTCCATTGCGATGAGAGGCAGCAAGCGGCCGCGCCGTTGAAGCCGCGCGCAGAGTCAAGCGCGTGTGTGCGGAGACACCCGAGAAGGAGACACACCCGAAGATGGCGATGAAGATTGCAAAAACAGGTGACCGCAAGAAGGTAATGGACACGACGAAGTCGACCGACTGTCCGAAGTGCAGCAAGCCGACGCGCATCGTCAAGCGCGTGAAGGACCGCGAGCGCGGGATTCCCGGCGGAGTGTATATTTCGTGCTCTGCATGTGATTTCTACGAGAAGCTGTAGACGCTGAGTCTGTAAAGTTCGTTGAAAAATACGCGAAAGAACAAACGCAGATTCTTCGCTCACCACCCCCGAACTGAAAAGCGTTCGGGGCCCCGTTCACTCAGAATGACAGTCTCAGTTTATTCGTGCATATCAGAATGACAGTCTCTGTTTTTTGTAAATTTCAGAGACAGGACTCCAGACGCCGGTAGCAGTTTGGCGCAGGAAAAAGCCCGGCTGACGCCGGGCTTTTTTGCGTCTGGGTGCGGCTACGGCGCAAGCGCTTCGGCCATTTCGTTGAGGATGGCTTCGGCCGCTTCAGCGGGGTCGGGAGCGTGGGTGATGGGACGGCCGACAACCAGGTAGCTGGCGCCGTCGCGCAGGGCGTCGGCGGGGGTGGCGATGCGCTTCTGGTCGCCGATGGCGGCGCCGGCGGGACGGATGCCGGGGATGACCAGCACGCCCTGGGGACCGGTGAGCGCGCGCAGGGCGGCGACTTCCTTTGGAGAGCAGACAAAGCCGCGGATACCGGCGGCCAGACCCACGCGGGCCAGCAGTTCTACCTGGCCGGCGGGCGGGCGTTCGATGCCGATGGAGGCCAACTGCGCCTGGTCCATGCTGGTGAGGACGGTGACGGCCAGCAGTTGGGGCGGGTCGGCGAGGTCTTCAAGTGCTGCGCCGGCGGCGGCGAGCATGGCCGGGCCTCCGGCGGCGTGGAGGGTGATCATGCGGACGCCGAGGGCTGCGGCGGAGCGGACGGCTCCGGCGACGGTGTTGGGAATGTCGTTGAACTTGAGGTCGAGAAAGACGGAGTGGCCGCGCGCGACCAGCGGCTCGATGACGGCGGGACCGGCGGCGGTGTAGAGTTCGAGGCCCACCTTGAACCAGCGGCATGTGCCTTCCAACTGGTTGACCAGGGCTGAAGCGGCGGCTGCGCCGGGCACGTCGAGGGCTACGATGAGGCGGTTGCGCGCCTCCTCCATGGGGTCAAATTTGGGCGCAGGCGGGGCTGGCGCAGTGGTGCGCGCGGAAGCGAAAGATGGGTTCAACCGCTCCGGGATGGGCATGGCTCAATCCTAAAGCATGCGGCGTAAAGGGAGTGTGAAGTTCAGCTGCGGATGGGCCGTTCGCCAAGGAAAAGCGCGGGCGGAGAAACCCGCGTTCCAGCCGGCGGGGAGGCCGGCGTGCCGTTTAAAATCTCGATGGTCCTGGGACTAGAAGCCTCTGCGGTGCCATTCGGCATTGACGTTCTGACCGCGGCGCGGAGACGTAAAGGAATCCCTGGTAAATCCGTAGAGTATATAAAGCATGGCTGCCGCACAAAGACCGCCGACGACACCGAACGAGATGAACTCAATCATATTTCTGCCTCCGCGACGATGCACGCGTACGTCACAGTCACTGGAGACAGATTGAGCCTGGTGTTCTAACAAAGTCCTGACATGTTTCTAATGAAGTTCTAAAGGGGAGGAGATCCCCCGGCTCTGCCGCTGTGGCAGTAGCAGTTTGACATTTGCGGGAGTCGTACCGGGTCTATGTGATTCCATTCTCCTGGTAAAAAGGTTTGAAGCTTGAACGCCGTCCCTACGGGACTCTGTGTGTGTTGTTGTATTCGCCAACCCCACCCCACCCCACGCTGAAGCGCGGGGCTAACAAACACTGCGCCTACGGCGCGGGGCGATGGAATTCTGCTGGCGAGGGGCGACTGGATTCTGCTGGCATGGAGCGCTCAGGCGCAGCCCTCTTTGAGGGGCCAGCAACCGTAAAGCCATCGGCTCAGCCTAAGGGACAAAACATGTGTTGCCCCTTCCCTTATTGTCCAGACCATCGGTCTGGTACCCCACTGCCGGTGGATAGTTACAGGCAGTCGCCTTTCAGGGCGCCGATTGGGGCGGGGATTTGCCAAAGCAGAGCGGCCGCTATTTGGCGCTCTTGCCGGCGTCGTCCGGAAGCTGGAAACGGTAACCGAACCACGGCTCGGTGATGATGTAGCGGGGATGGGAGGGGTCCGCTTCAATTCTCTTGCGCAATTGGTTGACGACCACGTGCAGGTATTCGACCTCGTCGCGATAGTCCGGCCCCCAGACTGCCTGAAGTAGCCGCGCATGAGGGATTGAAACATTGGGGTTCTCGATCAGATAGGCCAGCACGTCAAACTGCTTCGGGGTGAGGCGCACATCGGTTCCCGAAACAGACAAATGATGCGAGGCCAGATCAATGCTTACGTTTCCGAAGCGGACAGCCTGTGAGCCCGCGTGGGACGCCGAAGGAATGCGGCGCAGATTGGCCCGGATGCGGGCGGACAGCTCAGGCATGCTGAAAGGCTTGGTGACGTAGTCGTCGGCGCCGGCGTCGAGCGCTTCAATGCGCTCCTCTTCCGCCTTGCGCACGGTGAGCATGATGATGCCCATGTCGGACGAGTCGCGAATGGAGCGGCAGGTCTCAAGGCCGCCGATGCCGGGCATGTTGCGGTCCAGGATGACCATGTCAAAGCGCTCCTGGCGGATCATGTCGAGGGCGGCTTCTCCGCTGCGGGCATCGGCGACGACATAGCCCTGCTTGCTGAGAGCGGCTTTGATGACGCGCCGGATCTGGGGCTCGTCATCGACGATCAGGATGCTGGGGTTCTTCATGACGTGCACTCCGGAGGCACTACGGGAAGCGTAAAGAAAAAGCAGCCGCCGCCATCTGGCGCGTTTGCCGCCCACATGGCGCCGCCGTGCGCTTTCACGATATCACGGGCGATGCTGAGGCCCATGCCGGTTCCGGCAATCGCCTCTTTGACGCTTTTTCCACGGTAGAAACGCTCGAAGATGGATTCGATTTCGTCGTCGCGCACGCCGGCGCCATGATCGCGCACCTGCACCTGAATGAAGCCCCCGGTACAGGTTGCGCAGACCTCGATGGCTGTCTCCGGCGGCGCATATTTGATGGCGTTGCCGAGAAGCTGACGAATCGCCAGCCCGACCATCTCCGGATCGGCCTCGACCGCGGGGATGCCTTCGGGAATGTCGATCAGCAACGCGCGGCCGCGCAGGAGATTTTTCAGGTGCTGGACCGCCGACTGGATGAGTGCGGCGACATGCGTCCGGCGGCGGCGAATGCGGGGATGCCCAGGCTCGATGCGCGCCATGTCGGTTGTCTCGTTGATCATCTCGCCAAGCTTGTCCGATTCCTCTTCAATGACGGTGAGGAATTCGTTCTCTTCCTCCTCGTGCGCGTACTCGGTGCGAACGGTGGAGATGGCGCTTTTGATGGACGTCAGGGGAGTCAGAAACTCGTGCGCCAGGGCATCCAGAAGAACGCCGCGCAGCCGCTCGTTTTCGCGCGCGACCTGCAGGCGGCCGAGCGCGATCTGCTGGCGATTGCGTTCCAGAGCCGAGGCTGCGAGGTTGGCCAGGGCCTGGAGCGCCGTATCGGAGAGCGTGGCGCCGGCAACGCAGATGCTTCCAAACAGGGCCTGGCCGAATGCAACGGGAAAGATGACAAACTCCGCCGTCCGGATCGTTCGCCAGGCCACGCCGCCCTTGGCTACCTCACGGAGGACGTCGAGGTGGACGCCCGTGGTCTCCTCTCCGGCAGTGAAGATTTCGCCGCCGAGCGCATCGCAAAACAGGACGGACTGAAAGCCGAGCTGATCCTTGAGTTTTTCGGCAATCTGCAGGCCGGGGCTGCGGGCGGCATCCATGCGGAGAAGCGACAGGCTGATCTGGTAGAGCTGTTCCACCTCCGCGCGGCGGGCCTGGGCTTCAGCGGCGCGGCTGCGGGCGCTGGCGGAGAGCTGGCTGGCCGTTACCGCGGTGACCATGAAAGCAAAAAGCGCCACCCAGTTCTCGGGGTCGGCAATGGTGAGCGACCCAACCGGCGGGAGGAAGAAGTAATTGAGGCAGAGCATGGCCGCGACGGAGGTGAGGAGCGACTCAATCAGTCCCCAGCGCGCGGCCACGATGAGCACGATAAGCACGTAGGCGAAGCCGGCAATCAGCGCGTTCGCGTGGACTGCCGCGAAGGCAATCCAGGTTGTGACCGCCACCAGACCCAGTCCGGCGGCGGATCGAAGCCCGCGCATGAAATTTCGATTTGGCTGTTTGGGCATGGATGCGACACCTTAGTGGGTCGCGATCATTCTAGCCCAGCGGCATTGCATCTTCACGCGGGGTGCGGTCAACACTTTGGACCTGCGCGGTCTCCCCTGTCTCAAAATCGAGACAGGGGGCACCCGCACGAATAGAAGTCTGTCGGCAACTATTCGCAGATACCGCTGGACAGGTGCGGCCTTTTTCATAGAAGGATGACAGTTCATTGAAAGCGAATAAGAAGGGGCGGACTCTCAGGCCTGGACGGCGACGGGCGCGGGGGCGGGAAGGTCGCGGACCTGCTCCTGATCCTGGGCGGGGAGGAAGCGGCAGAGGTAATCGAGCGGGTCCTCGGCATCGGCCATCTGGCGGAGGTGGTACTTCCAGACATCGGGCTTGATGGTGCGGCGGGTGAAGGGCTTGCGGGTGACCTGGACCACTTCGCCGCGGGTGTTGACGCGGGGGTATGTGACGGAGGGGACCAGGAAGCGCATCTGGGCGCCGGTGCGCCAGAAGCAGCGGGCGAAGTCGTGGGAGAAGAGGAGGGTGTAATGGCGGCCTTCGCCGGAGAGCAGAGCCAGCGCCTGCTCGGCGCCGGGCCAGACCGGCTGGACATGCGCAAGGAACCAGCGGCGGAACTCGAATCCGTTAAACTGAGCCTGGTTGAGCAAGAGCCGCAGCATTTCTTTCCGATTCATGGCAACATTCCTTTGCGAAGCCGTTCAGTCCGGGATGAAACCGGCAGTACGATGGACCCCGGCGCGTCAGACCTGAGATTGCACCCGGATTGTCCGTTTGAGGTTGCCCCCGGATTGCGGGACTGCGCCGCGGTTACAAGCACGGACCCCACTTGTTTTTTATCGAACGTCTTCTGCTATGGATTAACGTCAAAGAGGCGGCAGTTTCCTTTTTTAGCCGGTTATGGAGTTTGTTGCAGAACGGGCGGATGGTTTTTGGACGCGGTGATGGATTCCTTGATGGAATTTGCGATGGCAGAGAAACAGGAGAAGGCAAGTTGAAGACGGGATCACCTTGGCAACGCAGATGGGGATGGGCGCTGGTGCTGCTGGCGGCGGCCGGCACGGCGATGGCTTCAGAGGTGCACACCAACCCGCTGAATCGCGACCCGCTGGTGCGCGATGCCTTTGAGCACTTCTACAACCTGGACTACCCGGGCTCAGTGGAGCGGTTCGAGCGGTTCCATGCGGCGCATCCGGGCGACCCGCAGGGGACGGCGCTGCTGCTGGAAGCCGAGGTGTTTCAGGAGCTTTTCCGGCTGGACATGCTGGACACGACCTTCTACGCCAACGACGGATTTTTGACCGGGCGTCACGCGACAAGCGAGGACCCCAAGACGCGCGACCGGATTCTGGGGCTGGCCGACGAGGCGGTGCGCGAGGCCGACTGGCGGATCAACAGGAACCAGAACGACCTGGACGCGCTGTATGCGCGGGCGTGGGCGCGGGCGCTGAAGTGCACCTACATGGCCATGGTGGAGCGGGGTTTTGGCGGCGGGTTCCGGCTGGCGATGAAGGCCAAGGACGACGATGTGCGGGTGCTGACGCAGGACCCGAATTACGTGGACGCGAAGCTGGTGGTGGGGGTGTACGAGTACGTGGTGGGCGCGCTGCCGTGGCCGTTCAAGCTGCTGATCGGCTTTGCCGGGGTGACGGGGTCGAAGTCGCGGGGGCTGGAGATGCTGACCGACGCCGGCAACCGCGGGGTGATTACCAGCGTGGAGGCGCGGACGACGATTGCGCTGTTTTTGCGGCGGGAGGCGCGGTACAAGGAGGCGATCCAGGTGGTGCGGAAGCTGAAGAGCGAGTATCCGCACGATTTTCTGTTCTGCCTGGAAGAGGCCAACCTGCGCAAGGACGCCGGAGAAGGCATGGGCGCGGTGGCGGCGTACCGGGAACTGGTGGCCGACAGCGGCAAGCCGGGCTATTTTGCCTCAGCGCAACTGGAGCTGGCGTACTTTGGCCTGGGCGACGCGCTACGCGGCCAGCGCCACTATGGGGAGGCCGCGCAGGCCTATGAGAAGTCGGCGTGGACGCGGGGCGTGGGGCCGGAGCTGAAGATCCGGTCGCTGCTGGACGCCGGCGAGTGCCACGACGTGAACGGGGAACGGGATGCGGCGGTGAGGGATTACCAGGCGGCGATTGCGACCGGGCCGAATACCTCGCGCGCCGATACGGCGAGAAAACATCTGCGGAATCCGTATCGGGGGAATTAGGGGCTCTGTTCGCGGAGGGAACCGCGGGTGCGGCTTCTTCGTATGATGTGATTGCAGGGATGGTTTGAGGAGGAATGGGCGATGGCGGTATTTTGCACGGCTTGTGGAACAGGATTGCCGGTGGGGGCGCGGTTCTGCTCGAACTGCGGCGCGGTGATTGCGGGGGTGCAGCCGATGCCGGGCAGGCCGTTGACGCGGCCACGGGTGGGGCGGCAGATTGCCGGGGTTTGCCTGGCGCTGGCGCTGGCCTACGGCTGGGATGTGGCGGTGGTTCGGGTTCTGACGGTGCTTGGCCTGGTGTTCTCCGGGGGAATTGTGGGCGTGGCGTACCTGGCCGGCTGGATCGGGATTCCCGAGGAACCGCTGGCGCTGCCTGGGGCGTATTCTACTGATAAATGAAGGGCACCTACACAACACAGGGAACACGTCTGAGTTATCGCGACACCGGGGCAGGCATGCCGGTGGTTTTTCTGCATCCGACACCGCTGGATGGCGAGTATTGGCGTCCGCTGACCGAGGACCTGGCCGGGGTGCGCGCGATTGTTCCCGACCTGCGTGGGCATGGCGGCTCGGAGCTGGGCCTGGGGCTGCCGATGGGCGGATTTGCCCTGGTTCCCGACGCGCCGGTGCTGACCATGGCGCAACTGGCCGCCGATGTTCTGGCGCTGCTGGATCATCTTGACGTGAAGGAAGCCGTGTTTGCCGGCTGCTCGATTGGCGGGTACGTGCTGCTGGAGTTGTGGCGGCGCGCGCCGGAGCGGATGAGCGGGCTGGCTTTTGTGTGTTCGAAGCCGCAGCCGGACGCCGCAGCCAACCTGGGCAGGCGCGCGGCGAGCATTGCGCAGTTGCAGGCAGAGGGCACGGGAGCGTTGTTCGACGGCATGGCGCGGACGCTGATTGGGGCGACGGCTCAGGAGCGGCGGCCGGCGATTGTCAGCGAGCTACGGGCGCGCATGACGCTGACCCCGGAGGCGGCGATTGCCGTGCAGGCCGGTCTGGCCACGCGGCCGGATTCGGTGCCCACGGTGGCTACGATGAGTGTGCCGGTGCTGGCGATTGCCGGGGGCGAGGATGCGGGGATCACCGCGGCGGAGATGGAAGTTTTCCACGGCGCGCCGGGCGGATGCGAGTTCCACCTGCTGCCCGATGCCGGGCACTTTGCGGCGTATGAGCAGCCGCGCAAGGTGGCGGCGTTGCTGGCGGAGTGGCTGCGGTAGCCGGAAGGCTGAGGGGAATTCTTCAGTCCAGGGTGGGCAACTCGAAGGCGACTTCGTAGCGGGAGGTTTTTGACATCAGCTCCTCGATGGCCTGGATGGGCTGAATTCCGCCGCGCGCGCCGGTTCCCATGCAATTCATGGCGGCGGCGGCGCAGGAAAAGTCGAGCTGGCGCTCGAGGGGCCAGCCCTGCAGCAATCCATAGATAAATCCGGCGTGGAAGATGTCGCCGGCGCCGGTGGTGTCGAGCACGGGGACGCGATAGGCGGGGCTGTGCTGGAACTGGGTTCCGTTCCAGGCGAGGACGCCGTCGGGACCGAGGGTTGCGGCGGTGAGCTTGCATCCGAAGCGGTCCTGCATGCGGCGCAGGGCGCGCTCGAGATTTTTATCGGCCATGAGGCGGCAGGGGAAATCGCGGCTGACGATGAGGTAGTCGATGTTTTCAATCAGCGCTTCCACGCCGGGATAGAGCTCGTCGAGGTCGGCGATGACGGGGATGCCGGCGGCGTGGGCCCAGGTTGCGGCGAGAGTGGCGGCGGCGGTGTCGTAGCCGTCGACGAGCAGGGCGCGGGCATTTTCAATCCAGGCGCGGTTGAGGTCTTCCGGCTGGAGAGCCAGACGCTCGTCGCGGCGGCAGAGGACGGTGCGCTCGCCGCCGGCGTCGACCAGGATCAGCGACTGCGGGCTGACGCCTCCGGGGACGGTGACGAGCTGGGCCTCAGTGCCGGCGCGGGCAAAGGCTTCGCGATGGAGTTTTGCGGCGGCATCGTCGCCCAGCTTGCCCACATAGCGGGTGCGCAAGCCCCAGGTCTGGCAGGCAACCACGGCGGTTGCGACCTGGCCTCCGGGCATGATGCTGGAGTTGCGGTACTCGACCTTGGAACCACGTTCGGGGAAAGTTGAGAGGGGAATGAGCGTGTCGGTGGCATTCAGCCCCACGCCTACAAGGTCAACCTTGGGCAACTCCGTCATTCATCCATTGTAACGGGAATGGTTGGGAGAGATGGAGGGAACGGGGGACTGGGGACTGGGGACTAAGGGACTGAGGGACCAGTCGGCGGCGGGGGTGGGTTCGTGGAATTCCGCCATTGCGCCAGGAAAAAGGCGAAAGGATGGGGCACGGAGTTTCTATGGGCGGATTGAGGGCTGGAGTCCGGCAGGAAGTTCAACGCGGCTTGCGCCGCGTTGATTGATTTTCTATTTGGATGGGTTGGTTCGGCACGACTGAAGTCGTGCCCTGACGCACCATGTTGACTCAGGACTTTTGCGCGACCCATGGGGGATTATTTTTTCGGCAAATTTTAAAGCAATGCTCTTTCAAAACACAGAGGGCGTGGATCCTCGTGTCTCAAAATCGAGGTATGGGGCACCCGCCCATTCATCGCGATAAAGCCGCGAGGTATGGGGCACAAATTTGTCTTTTTGGGATGGATGGGTGGGGGGAAGGATCGGTGAGTGGGCCACACCGAGCAATCGGATTCCCCGGTCTCAAAAGCGAGACCGGGGGCACCCAGTAATTCAACGCGCAAAACATCTTCTGGCGCGGACACTAGCTAGGAGAAGCGGGTGACTTTCCAGAGGCGCCAGGCGCTGGTGGCGGCGGCGGCGACGAGGATGATGGCCAGGATGGCGACCCAGGTGTAGTTCATGGGCAGGGCGGGGATGCGGGCGTTCCAGCCGAGGACGACGAAGATGCTGACGGCGGCTGCGACGATGACGTAGTCCCACCAGTGGCGGCCCTCGGTGCCGGTGTCGTGGTCCGAACCGCTATAGGCAAGCAGGACGCGGGCGTAGTCGAGCTTGTAACGGATGCACTCGCGCTCCAGGGCCTGGTTGGTGGAGGCGTGCTCGCGCTCAGTGGCGACGGCGGTGCTGACCGACAGAGCGCCGAGGATCATGACCAGCGAGCCGATGATGACTAACATGCGGTGGGCCGAGTCGGCGTGTGCCAGTTCGGCAAAGACCAGAGCGCCCCAGGCCAATCCCCAGAGCTGGTTGGTGTTGGACAGGGGAATGGCGCGGCCGATGCCGAGGTACTTGGTGGCGAACTGCTGGAAGAGATCGCCGACGACCCAGACGAGACCGCCGAGGAAGAGCCAGAAGAGCATGTGGGCCATTTGCGGCGAGTGGAAGATGGGGGCGTGGGTTCCGCCGTCGAGGGCCAGGACCAGGGCCAGGACGGTGGCCAGCTCGCCGAAGGTGAAGACGGTGACGAAGGAGAGCGGGTTCATGCCGCTGATGTAGGCCTTGCGGTAGGGGACATACATGGTTCCCCACATGAGGCTGGCGCCTGCGGCGGCGAGGATGCCGGCCAGGGCGCGGCCGGATTGGGCTCCCCCGCCATGGACGGTGCTGAAGGCGAGCATGACGGCGGCGGAGGCGATGGCGATGGCGCCGAGAACCACTTTGAGGATGTTTTTGGCGTTGGCGCCTTTGAGCTCGCCGAACAGGACGCGGCCCCAGAGGATGCCGATGAGGGAGTTGGTGTTCCAGATGGGGAAGGCGATGGCCAGGCCGACGTCGCGGATGGCGAAGACGGTGAGGGTGTTGGCGACGGCCCACAACATGCCGGCGAGGACGGCGATGGGAATGAGGTGCTTGTTCTTTGCCAGGTCGG
>Ga0316217_10002455_pt1 | contig 22285 bp, 19 predicted proteins | sample 1anoAmetaG_FD_203633 | JGI IMG/M metagenome (GOLD analysis project Ga0316217, IMG submission 203633) | Freshwater microbial communities from Trout Bog Lake, Wisconsin, USA - 1anoA | ecosystem: Environmental > Aquatic > Freshwater > Lake > Hypolimnion/Profundal zone | place: USA: Wisconsin...
CGCCGAGAAAAGCCAAACTTGGTTTCGCCCCAACCTGTTGCCCAGGTTGTTTTCGACAGCAAGAAGAACGGCGAATCGGATCGCTCAGGTTCGCCGTTCCTGCATAACCATTCAAGTGCTTATTAAACGCCGAGGTAGGCTTCCCGGACGCGGGGATCGGCGGCGATCTGCTTGGCCGGACCGGAAATGGTGGTGTAGCCCACTTCCAGCACGTAGGCGAAATCGGCGATCTCCAGGGCTTCGGTGGCGTTCTGCTCCACCAGCAGGACCGTGGTTCCCCGCTTGTTGATGGCGATGATCTTGTCGAAGATCTCGTCCACCAGCACCGGGGCCAGGCCCATGGAAGGTTCATCCAGAAGCAGGATGTCCCCGCCGGTGACCATGGCGCGGCCCACGGCCAGCATCTGCTGTTCGCCGCCGGAGAGGGTTCCCCCCAGCTGGTTGATGCGCTCCTTGATGCGGGGCAGCATGTCGAACACTTCGTCCATGCGCCGCTTCACTTCCAGCTTGTCCTTGACGGTCCAGCCGGCGAGTTCGAGGTTTTCCCGCACGGTGAGGGTCGGGAAGATCTTCCGGCCTTCGGGAACGTGGGAGATGCCCCGGGCGACCAGCTGGTGGGCGGGCACGCCGGTGATGTCCTGGCCCTTGAAGATGACCGATCCGCCGGCGGGTTTTTCCAGGCCGCTCACGGCCCGCAGGGTCGTGGTCTTTCCGGCGCCGTTGGCTCCGATCAGGCAGACGATCTTGCCTTCGGGAACTTCGAAGGAGACGTCGGTGATGGCCGCGATCTGGCCGAAGGTGACTTTGAGGTTGCTGACCTTTAGCATACGACCGCCTTCCGCCCGAGGTAGGCCTCGAGCACCTTGACATCCTTGACCACATCCTCAGGTTTGCCTTCGGCGATGGTTTCGCCGAAATCGATCACCTTCACCCGTTCGCAGATACCCGTCACGAACTTCATGTGGTGCTCGATGAGGAAGATCGTGACCTTGAATTCGTCCCGCACGCGCCGGACCAGCTTCATGAGGTCTTCGGTCTCCTTGGGGTTCATGCCGGCAGCGGGCTCGTCCAGGAGGATTAGCTTGGGATGGGTGGCCAGGGCGCGGGCGACTTCCAGGCGGCGCAGTTCGCCGTAGGGGAGGTTCTTCGCCGTGTCATAGGCCCGGTGCTCCAGGTTCATCAGCTTGATGAGCTCCATGCACTCTTCCCTGACCTGCTCGGTCTCCTTCAGGAAGCTGGGCAGGCGCAGGAAGGAGGTGAACACGCCGGACTTGGTGGTGAAGTGGCGGGCCACCCGGATGTTGTCCATCACCGTCAGGTTGGCGAAGATGCGCAGGTTCTGGAAGGTCCGGGCGATGCCCTTGTGGACGATCCGGAACGGCTTCTCACCGACGATGTCCTTGCCGTCGAACAGGATCTTGCCCTCGGTGGGGGTGTAGATGCCGGTGACGAGGTTGAAGGTGGTGGTCTTGCCCGAGCCGTTGGGGCCGATCAGGCCGTAGATGACCCCTTCGGGGACATCGAAGGTGAAATCCGACACAGCCTTCAGTCCGCCAAAGTAGTGGGACATTTTCTGGATCGAAAGAACAGGAACGCTCATACGCGCTTCTCCTCAATGATGAGGATCTTGGATTCCCGCATGCCCATGAATCCTTCGGTCTTGAACAGCATGATGAAGATCAGGAGGAGTGCATAGATCACCATGGTCCATTCCGTCCCGATCGGGATGCCGACCGAGTCCCGGAGCCAGTCGATGCCGACCCGGAGGCCTTCGGTGAGGAAGGTCAGGGAGAAGGCCGCGATCATGGAACCGGTCAAAGAGCCCATGCCGCCGGCATACACCATGATGAGGAGGATGCTGGAAGCATAGAAGCCGTACTGGGTGGGATGGGCGATCTGCAGCAGGTGGGCCAGGAGGCCGCCCGCGATGCCGGCGAAGAAGGCGCCGACGACGAAGCCGAGCACCTTGTACTTGGTGGTGTCGACCCCGGCGAGTTCCGAGGCGAGCTCGTTCTCGCGGATGGACAGCATGGCCCGGCCGTGGGAGGACTGCACCAGGTTGCGCAGGAGCACCATGGTGAAGAAGGTGAAGAGGAAGATCACCGTGAAGTTGGAGAACTTGGGGATGCCCAGCAGGCCCCGGGGTCCGCCGACGTAGGCGATGTTGTTGAGGATGGTGCGGATGATCTCACCGAAGCCAAGGGTCACGATGGCCAGGTAGTCGCCCTTCAGCCGCAGGGAGGGGAAGCCGATGAGGAAGCCCACGATCGCCGCCCCGATGCCGCCGATGATGATGGCCGCCAGGAAGATCATGTTGTCGCCGAAGGCGTGGGGGTTCAGCTTGCAGAGGATGGTGGTGATGGTGCCGGAGACGTAGGCGCCGACGGCCGCGAACCCCATGTGCCCAAGGGAGAACTGCCCCGTGATGCCGTTGATGAGGTTGAGGGTGCAGGCGAGGATGACGAAGATGAGCGAACGGTTGATGATGACGACGAAGTAGCCGTTCAGGACCCCCGTGAGGATCAGGAGCTGCACGACCGCGTAGAAGATGGCCCCCGCGATCGCCAGTTTGGGTAGTTTGAATTTATCCATGCCATATCCCCTAAATCTTATCGGCGGTCTTTTCGCCGAGAATGCCATTCGGCCTCAGAAGGAGGACGACGATAAGAATCACGAAGGCAATGCCTTCACCCAGGAGGGAATTGTATGCAGTGGCGCAGGTTTCCGCGATACCCATGATGAAGGCGCCGAGCACGGCTCCCGGCACGTTGCCGATGCCGCCCAGCACGGCCGCGATGAAGGCCTTGAGGCCCGGCAGGATGCCCATGTAGGGGCCGATGCGAGGGTAGGTCAGGCCGGCCAGCAGGCCGGCGGCGCCGGCGAAACTGCCGCCGATGAGGAAGGTGAAGGAGATGACCTTCTCCACGTCGATGCCCATGAGCTTGGCGGCATCCTTGTCCTGGGACACGGCGCGCATGGCCTTGCCCATGGGGGTTTTCTGGATCAGCAGGGTGAGGCCGATCATGAGCACCGCGGCGACGGTGAGGTCGATCATCACGTAGTTCGAGACCTGGGCCGAGCCGATGGAGAACATGTGCTTCTTCATCAGTTCCGGGAAGCCCCGGGGGGATGGGCCGATGAACGGGGTGGCAGAGAAGAGGTATTCGAGCAGCATGGAGACGCCGATGGCGGTCACCAAGGAAGACAGTCTGGGCTTGTAGCGCAGAGGTTTGTATGCGAACTGGTTGGAGAGCAGGGCCACCGCGCCGCCGCCGAGCATCGCCAGGATCAGGACCACGAAGGCCATCCCCCCGCCCTGGGGCAGGAAGAAGTTGAACAGGTAGAAGGCTCCGTAGGCCGCATAGGCGCCGACCATGAAGAAGTCACCGTGGGCGAAGTTGATCAGCCGGACGATGCCGTAGACCATCGTGTATCCGAGCGCGATCAGCGCGTAGATTGCTCCCAGTTGGAGACCGTTGACGATCTGCTGGAAACTGAAGATTGAACCCATAGGGTATCCCCTCTCTTTGAAAGGGGGTGCCCTGGCGGGCACCCCTCTCGTGTTGGAATTCCGCGATTTACGGGTTGACGGTAGTCTTGAATACCTGCTTGCCGCCCTTGATCTCGATGATCACGGCCGACTTCACGGGGTTGCGGTCGCCATCGAACTTGACCTGGCCGGTGACGGTCTTGAGGTCGGTCTTCTGGAGCGCTTCCTTGATCTTCGTGCCGTCGGTGTCGCCGGCGCGCTGGATGGCGTCCAGCATGATGTTGGTGGCGTCATAGCCCAGGGCCGCGAGAGCGTCGGGGGCGGAGCCGTACTTGGCCTGGTAGCTCTTCACGAACGCCTGCACCATGGGGGCCACGTCGTCCTGGGAGTAGTGGTTGGTGAAGAAGCAGCCTTCAACCGCGGAACCGCCCACTTCGACCAGCTTGGGGGAGTCCCAGCCGTCGCCGCCGACCAGCGGGCCCTTGAAGCCCAGTTCACGGGCCTGCTTGGCGATCAGGGCCACGTCGTTGTAGTAGTCGGACACATAGAGGACCTCGGGGCCGGCCGCGAGGATCTTGGTCAGCTGGGCCTTGAAGTCGGTGGTGCCGGTGGCGTGGCCTTCATAGCCCACGACCGTGCCGCCCAGGGCGGTGTACTTGGCCTTGAAGAACTCGGAGAGGCCCTTGGTGTAGTCGTTGCCCACATCGAACAGGCAGGCGGCCTTCTTGGCCTTCAGGTCGTCGAAGACGAACTTGGCGCCGACGGTGCCCTGGAAGGGATCGATGAAGCAGGCGCGGAAGATGTAGTCGCCGACCAGGGTGACCTTGGGGTTGGTCGAGGAGGTGGCGATCATGGGGATCTTGGCGTTCTGGCAGATGGGGGCGCCGGCCAGGGAGACCTTGGACATGACGGTGCCGACGATGGCGACCGACTTGTCCTGCTCGATGAGCTTGGTGAAGACGGTCGCGCCTTCCGCGGGATCGCCCTTGTCGTCGGCGAAGGTCATCTTGACCTGCTTGCCCAGCACGCCGCCCTTGGCGTTCCACTCTGCCACTGCCAGGTCGTAGCCGTTCTTGGTGGCGGCGCCGAAGGTCGCGGCTTCACCGGTGAGAGGGCCTACGCCACCGATCTTGATTTCCTTGGCGCCCTTGTCGCACGCCAAGAAGCTTCCTGCGAGAGCGACGGCGACGAACGCCGACACGAGAGACGATTTCATGGTGCCTCCTGAGACTTACAGTTGAAAGGAAATGAAGTGCCCAAGGTGTGGATGGTCTTCGCCCTGATCGGGCTGGACCAAAACACAACTTGGACACGGTGCGCGAAAAAGCATGATTAGAATGAAAGACCAGAGCGTTAGCGGCCCCGGTCGGGGTGGTGTTTTCAGAATTATCAACCAAAAGAGAAGATTAGGAAAGACAAAATTGCCACGGCCCGGCCTGCCCGGTTGTGATGGAAAACACTTAAGAACTGTATGGGTTCGGCATGCAATACCCCTTTGGCAGCGACCACCGCCAGGAGCGGGAGTGACTTTTATCACCTACCTCTTTGTCTCCTGAACGTTTCATTGCTTTACCCGCCATCCCCCCCGGAAGGAGTTCCCCAGCCAGTGCCAGGGGGATTCCTCCGGCATCACGTTTTCCGGCGTCCCCGCGCGTTACAGAGCGGCGTTCACCGGACAGCGGATCCCCCCGTTGCGGATCGCCGTGAAACAGGAAAGGCACTCCCTGCACCGGTCGATCTCCCCGTCCCGGCCCGCCAGCAGCTTCGCGGCGGCCTGGGGATCGGCGATCAGCGGCCGGGCCAGGGCCACCAGGTCGGCCAGGCCCCGGTCCAGGACTTCCTGGGCCGCGCCCGGTTCGGCCAGCTTGCCCACGGTGATGACCGGGATGCCCACCGCCGAACGGACCACGCCGGCGGAAGCGGCGAAGGCCCCGGCCGGGGAGCCCTTGGCCGGCGCGGGACTGGTCGCGAGGAAGGGCCGGCCCTCCCATTCGCCCAGCGAGGCCTGGCCGATGCCGGCCAGGTTGAGGACGTCCACCCCGGCCGCTTCCAGGGCCCGGGCGAAGTACACCGCGTCCCCGGTGGTCACGCCCCCCTCCAGGAACTCGACCGAGTGCATGCGGCAGAAGATCACGAAGTCCTTGCCCACGGTCCGGCGCACGGCCTTCACCGCTGCCACCGCCAGCCTGGCCCGGCCGGCCAGGTCCCCGCCCCACCGGTCGGTGCGCCAGTTGCAGTACGGGGAGAGGAACTGGGAGAGCAGGTAGTAGTGGGCGGCATGGATCTCCACCCCGTCGAAGCCGGCCGCCTTGGCCCGCCCCGCGGCCCGGGCGAAGGTCTCGATGACGCCGAGGATCTCCGCCTCGGTCATGGCCCGGGGCGGCGGGCCCGGCAGCTGCGCGACGGGCGAAGCGCCCACCCGCTCCCGGGCGGAATCGGCGCGGAAGCTGCGGGCCCCGGCATGGACCAGCTGCAGCACGGCGGGTACGCCGTGCCCGTGGATGGCCCGGGCCAGGCGGGCCAGGCCCGGCACCTGGGCATCGTCCCAGAGCCCCAGCATGGCGGGCAGGATCAGGGCTTCCGGATCGATGGCGGTGGCTTCCACCACCACCAGGGCCACTCCGGCCCCGGCGCGCTCCTCGTACCACCGGAGCTGCGCCGGGGTCGGGCCATGGTCCGCGGCGAGCCCGGTCACCATCGGCGCCATCACCAGGTGGTTGCGCAGCTGCAGGCCCTTCACTCGGAAAGGATCGGAAAGTCGAGGCATCGCAAGGTCTCCACCGGCGGTCAGCAACCACCCATGGAAAGTTTGATCATAATTAATAAATTTTACAAGTGCGCTGCCGGCACCGGCCTGCGCTGGAGCACCGCCTCGACCAGGGCGTCGATATCCCGGGGCTGGGTGCGGTGGTTGACGATGGCGGCGCGGATCACCAGATGGCCGTCCAGAGTGGTGGTGGACGGCGCCGCCACGCCGGATTCATGCAGTTCCTCCACCACCCGCCGGTTCAGGCGGTCCGGATCGGCGCCCCGGAGCCGGAAGCAGACGATGTTGAGGCTGACCGGAGCCATCAGCTCCAGGTCCGGACTGGCCTGGATCCGGGCCTCGAGGTAGCGCGCCAGGGCGCAGGTCTGCTCGATGACCGCCCCCAGCCGGTCGGTCCCGTACACTTTCAGGGTGAACCAGGCCTTAAGGGCCCGGAAGCCGCGGGACAGATCGGGACCGAAGTCGCAGGGCCAGGGCGAACCCGCCGCCAGGCCCCGGGCCTCCCGCCCCAGGTAGACGGCGGGAGCGGCGAACGTGCGCTGCTGCATGGCGCCGTCCCGGACCAGCAGGTAGCCGGCGTCGTAGGGCACCTGGCCCCACTTGTGGAAATCCAGCGCCAGCGAATCGGCCCGGCCGATCCCCTCCAGCCGCGGGGCCAGGCCGGGGGCGAGCATGGCCAGCGCGCCGTAGGCGCCGTCCACGTGGAACCAGAGCCCTTCGGCCCGGGCGATGGCCGCGATCCCGGCCAGGTCGTCGATGGCGCCGGTGTCCACCGTCCCGGCGGTGCCCACCACCATGAAGGGACGCAGGCCCGCCTCCCGGTCCCGGGCGATGGCCGCGCGCAGGGCGCCCAGGTCCATGCGCCAGTCCCGGTCCGCCGGGATCGGCCGCAGAGCGTCGCTGCCCAGGCCGGACAGCTCCATGCCCCGGCGGACGCAGCCGTGGACCGCGCTGGAGGCGTAGGCCACGAGCCGCTCCGGGCAGGCCGCGAGCCCGCGCCTGCGCACCTCCGGGCCCAGGGCCGCGGTGCGGGCGACCTGGATGGCCATGAAGTTGGCCATGGAGGAACCGGTGACGAACAGGCCCCCGGCGCCTTCGGGCATGCCGAACAGCGGCCCCAGCCACCGGAGGATCTGCTTCTCCACTTCGATCGGCATGTGGTCCCGGCCGCCCAGATTGGCGTTGAGCCCGGCCGCCAGCATCTCCCCCAGCATCCCGGCCACCGAACCGCCGCCGTGCACCCAGCCCATGAAGCCGGGATGCACGTTCCCGGTGCCGTAGGGCAGGACCAGGCGGAGGAACGCGTCATGCACCTCAGCCAGGCTGCTCGGCCCTTTCGGCATGGGTTCGCGCAGCGCCGCGCGCACCGCGTCCGGAATCGGCCGCCACACCGGGCGGTCGCGCACCCGCTCCACGTAGTCCAGCATGTCGTCCAGCATCCGGTGCGCCTGGGCCCGGGTGGACGGCCAGTCTTCGGGATCCAGGTCATCGTGGTCCGGCGGGGTCCGGTCTGGGCGCATGGCGTATTCCCTTCCCCCCCATTATTCCCCCGCCTGCGCCTGATGTTCCATGGGGATCGCACGCTGGCGTGCGATCCCCGTGGAGTTTCAGGCCCCCGCGATGGGAGTCATGGTCTCGATCCAGGGCTCGTCGCTGATCTGGGGCGGTACGGGCTCCGCTTCGAAGATCGGCAGGTAGCCGGCGATCAGCGAGAAGGCGCTGAAGCCGATGGCGGCGATGCCGAGCATGATGAGGATCTCGATGATCGACGGGAAGTAGACCCGGTTCGGGTAGCTTTCCAGGCCGGTGATGGCGGTGTTCATCCGGTTGGCGGCGAAGCCGGCCAGCACCATCACGCAGACGGTGAAGAGGCCCCGGCGGGAGTTGCGCACCCGGTTGAACATGAGCAGCACCAGGGGCAGGACGAAGCCGACCAGGATCTCGAAGTAGAACGCGGTGCTGTGGTAGGTCAGCTTCGCCAGCTCGTGCAGGCCGCCCCGGCTGGCCAGGTCCTGGAACCGGATCACCAGGTAGACCGCCAGCGCCACCGCGGTGATCTTGGCGAGGTTGGCGCGCAGGGCCGGAGGCAGCAGGGTGCGTCCGTTGCGGGAAAGGATGATGGTCTCCAGGATCACCATCGAGATGCCGGAGGCGATGCAGGAGACGAAGAACAGGATCGGCAGGAGCGGGCTGTACCAGAGCGGGTGCAGGCGGTTCGGGACGCACAGGTAGAGCGAGCCGAACGAGGACTGGTGCAGGGTGGAGAGCAGCACGCCGACGATCATGAACGGCAGCGAGCAGGCGTGGATCCACTTGATCGGCCTGTGCATGTTGAACTTCTCGAGCACGATCGGGGCGAATTCGATCGAGAGCACGGTGGTGTACAGGATGACGCACCAGGTGATCTCGAACATGACCGAGTGCGGGTTCCACATCACCAGCGGATGCCAGAAATGGTCGGGCCGGCCCAGATCGATCACCAGCACCAGCACCACCAGCGAGTAGCCGATGAACGCGGTGAGCAGCGCCGGCCGCACGATCGGCTCGTAGTCATGGGCGTGGAACAGATGCACGGCGGCGACGATGGTGAAGCCGGCCGCGGCCAGGCCGATGCCGAGGAAGTCGAAGCCGATCCAGAGCCCCCACGGGAACTCATCGCTGAGGTTGGTGGTGGCGCCCAGGCCGAGGGTGAACCGGAGGACGGCGGCGACGACGCCGGCGATGATCAGCGTGGTGGCGATGGTCCGCCACACAGTGATGCGGGGAAACGTGAATGAACTCATTTGTGCTCCTCGTTCCTGGAGGTTGCGTCCGGCTTTCCGGATTCGTGCTTGGCCACTTCATCGCGGCGGTTGGTGATCCACCAGATCCCGCCGAGCATGACCCCGCCCACGGTGACGACGTTGGGGATCTTGGACATGGCGGTCATGGTCAGCACCGGCATGGGCGTCTTGCCGAGCCGGTTGTCGAAGCCCATCTGCTCGAAGGGCACCGGGCTCAGGTAGAACACCGAGGTCCCGCCCACGTCTTCCTGGCCGAAGATCTTGGTCACGTACTTCCCGCCTCCGTCCCTGATCCGCTTGGCGGCTTCGAGCAGGAGCTCCTCCCGGTCGCCGAACTTGGTCGCCCCGGTGGGGCAGGCTTCGGCGCAGGCGGTCTGCAGCCCCTGGGCCAGGCGCTCGGAGCAGAAGATGCACTTCTGGACCCGCGGCCGGGTGCTCTTCCACTCGTAGCGGGGCACCCGGAACGGGCAGGCCTGCATGCAGTAGCGGCAGCCGATGCACTTCTCGGTGTCGTACAGGACCGGACCGGCCGCGGTCTTCTTGAACGCGCCTACCGGGCAGACCGATACGCAGGTGGGTTCCTCGCAGTGCTGGCAGAGCCGGCGCGCCCATTTCCCGTCGTGCTCCTCGAGCGCGGTGAAGGCCGTGGGCGACAGGCGCTTCTCCTCGCCCGCGGGCAGCTTGTTGGCGACCTTGCACCCGTCCTGGCATGAGTTGCAGCCGATACACATCGAAATGTCTATCAGAAGTGCCTTTTGTGGTTGAGCCATAGTTTCCTCCAGACCGAGGCGCCCGCAGGCAGCCAGGTCCCCAGTGGATCATTTCGTTTAGGGCAAAGAGCTACTTGGCGACGAGTTCCTGGGCCAGGAAGCTCTGCTGGAGCGCGGACCAAGGCAAGGGCTGGGCAGGGTCGGACTGGGCGTTCCTCACGGCCTGGAGCCGGCCGATCTCTTCACCGTACCATTCCACTACGGTCCGGCCGATCTTCAGGCCGCCGAGTTCCGTGGTCAGGTCGCTGGGTTCGATCCGGCAGACCCATCCGTCCTTGTAGGGGCTGGCGTTGACCCGCGCGGGATCGGTGGCCAGGGCGCCGTTGAGGTCCTGGATCCGGCCGCTCACCGGGGCGAGGAAGCTGAGCTCTTCGGTGCCGCGCTTGCAGGAGAACAGCGGTTCGCCGATACGCACTTCGGTGCCGGCCTTGGGCAGCGCCACCGAGCCGACGGCGCCCATGGCCTTGTTGGCGAAATCGTCGACGCCGATGCGCACGTGGCCATCGGGCTCGATCCGGACCCAGGTGTGGCCGGCGGCGATGAAGGACCCGCCGGGGATGCAGTATTCGTTGCTGGGGGTGGCGTCAGCCTGGCTGGGGGAGACGATCCGGACGGTGGGCTGGCGCAGCGCCTCGAGCCGGGCCCGGCGCTTGACCAGCAGCTTGTTGATGAACAGGGCCAGCTCGTCGGCGCTGAAGGGCTTCTGCACGTACTCGCAGGCGCCGCTCTGCATGGTCTCCACCGCGGTCTCGATGGTGCCGTAGCCGGTGATGACCACCATGTCCACGTCCGGCCGGAGGTGCTTGACCGCCTTGACCACTTCCACGCCGTCCATGTCAGGCATCTTCAGGTCGGTGAAGACGAAGTCGTAGTCGTTGCGCCGCACCAGGCTGAGCGCCTCGGGCCCGGTCTGGACGGTGTCGATGTTGAAGCCCTCGAGGACCAGGATCCGCCGGAACGAATCCAGCACCACCGCCTCGTCGTCCACGGCCAGGATGCGGGCCTTGGGATTGGGCACCTCGACCCGCTTGAGGGTCTTGGCCTCGTCGTTGAACTCGAGGCGGACCTGGACTTTCAGGATCGCCTCGCGCTCCAGCCGGTCCTTCTTGGTCTGGTGGCGGAGATTGGCCTTGCGCACCAGGTAGTCGATCCCGACGAACGCTAGCAGCATGAAGATGACGAACACGACAGTCATGGGAATTCTCCAGAAAAAGAGCAGGACGGGTGGCTAAGGTGTGGTGCGGCCATTGCGGGCCGAAGGCGCGAGGGGCAGCCGGACGGTGAAGTGGGTTCCGCGTCCCACCTGGCTCTGCACATCGATGGTGCCGTCGTGGCCCTCGATGATGCCCCAGGTGACGGCCAGGCCCAGTCCCGTCCCCCGGTTGCCCTTGTTGCTGAAGAAGGGTTCGAAGATGTGCGGCAGGTCTTCGGCGGTGATCCCGCTGCCGCTGTCCTCCACCTTGAGTTCCACCATGCTCTTGGCGCCGGCCTTGTCCCGGGCGGGCCAGGCTGAGTTGTGGCAGCCCTGGCGGGTGCACTGGTAGACCGGGTCGTCGGCCCCGGCCAGGACCGTCAGCATCGGCGCGCCGCAGACTTCGCAGAGGCGCTCCGGATCATGCAGGGAACGCTGGCAGACGGGGCAGTTGAAATGGGCCTGGGTGCCGGCGGTGATGCCTTCCCGGCCCACATCGTGGAAGCGCCCGTAGACCGGATCCAGGTTGAGCACCAGCTGCAGCCCGCCCACGCCCACCAGCACCCGGATGGAGGCCAGGCCGCCGATCGGCACCGCCGGGTCCATCAGGTCATGGCCCTTGGGGCAGGTCGCCCGGCGGATCACCGCGTTGCCCTTGGGCATGAGCTTGACCGTCCCGGTGACAATCTGGATCTGCCCGCCGTCCGGGCCGATGGCGTCAGCGGCGTTGAGCAGCAGGTTGACCACCACCTGCTGGATCTGGTTGCCCTCGGCGAACGCCTCGGGGAGGTCCGCGGCCAGGTCCAGGGCCAGGTTCACGTGGTTCACGCTGAGCTGGTTCATCACCACCGCCAGGGACCGGCGGACCACTTCATTGATGTCGGTGGGCTTGCGCGAAGGCGGCGTAGGCCGGGCGAAATCCAGCAGCTCGCGGATGATGCCCCGGCAGCGCTTGGTCTCCCGGACGATGACGTCCAGGTCCTCGCGGGTCTGGGCGTCGTCCTCGTAGCGCTTGGCCAGGAGGGAGGCATAGGTGAGCACGCCGGTGAGCGGGTTGTTGATCTCGTGGGCCACCCCGGCGGCCAGCCTGCCCACGGACGCGAGCTTGTCGGCCTGGGTCAGCTGGCGCTGGGTTTCGGCGATGCGGTGGGTCATGGCGTTGAACGCCTTGGCCAGATCGCCCAGTTCGTGGTGGCCGTCCACGGTGATGGTGGTGTTGAGATCGCCGGCGGCCACCCGCCGGGTCCCGTCGAGCAGCGCCGCCACCGGGCGCAGCACCAGGCGCCGGTTGAGGTACCAGATGATCAGGCTGCTGAGGAGGATGGCCAGGGCGGCCAAGCTCAGCAGGACTTCGCGGCTGCTGGCGATCTGCCTGTCGGCCTGGACCATGGACAGGTTCACGTCCAGCACGCCCAGGATCTTCTGCTGCTGGCTGTGGGCGTGGCAGTCCGCGGTCCAGCAGGTGGATTCGTTGGGGATGGGGCTGATGATGCCAAGGATGCGGGAACCGTCCGGGGCCTTGAAGATCCGTGACCGTTTCTGGATGTCCAGCTTCTCCAGGGGCTGTCCTTCGGCGTGGCACATGTAGCAAGCCTCGCCGCGCTTGTCCAGGGCGGTGCCGATCTCCTCGTGGTCGGAGGAGAACATGATCCGGCCTTCCTTGTTGAACAGCCGGACCTTCTGGATGCCCTGCTGCTTGAGGTCGCCGATGTTGCGGATCTGCCGGTGCAGGTCGTCCCGACGGTTCTCGAGCATGTCGTAGTGCGTGCTGCTCTTGATGGTCTCGCTCACCTGGTTGGCGCTCTGGGTCAGCTCGAAGATCAGCTGGTCGGTGTGCGAGCGCATCACCAGGACGGCCATGACGCCGATGACCAGGGAGGTCACCAGGCCGGCTCCGAGCATGAGGCGCGTGCCGATACGGGTGCTCATCTAGGCCTCCATCCCGGCCGCCCACGGCGCGGCCCCCAGGTCCTGGCGCGCCCTGTCCCCGGCGTCAACGGCGCCAGGGCGAGCCGAGCAGAACGGGAGCTCTGCGTCCATGCGGTACTCCATTGCAAGTCAACCGGGTGTGCCTGGGAAAATCTCAGGAATTTAGCACTTATCGATCTTTTAATCTTAACGCTTTCAGGCCGGGAAACCATCTATTCGTGATAGAAAGCACGAATATGGTTGAGCAGTCTGGTAGGTTATCGGCAAATTTTTATCCAAGAAAAAGCGCCCGGCCCAAACCGCTCCCGTCGGCATTTTCACCTGTCGCCGGCAGGCCTGTGGCGCATGGGCGGCGATCCGCGATCCTGCTCCGGAGGCATGGGCCCGGCGCGGTAGTCAGGCTGGATAAGGTTCGGTGACGCAAATTTTGATTTCGGACATGAAAACCTTAAATGCCATTCAGCTCCGGGCCTTATCGCGCCAGGGCCCGCATGACGATGTTGGCGGCCAGCTTGGCGGTGATGCCGTCGCGGTCGTAGACCGGATTCACTTCGCTGATCTCCACCACCCGGGTGCGCGGATCCCGGGCCGCCGCGTCGGCGATCTCGCACACTTCCTTGGCGGTGAGGCCCATGGGGCTCGGGTCGCTGACGCCCGGAGCCTCTGCGGCCGCCACCACGTCCAGGTCGAAACCGAAGAAGATCCCCTCCGCGCCGCTGGCGGCGATGATCTCCCGCACGGTCTCGCCCGCCCCCCGCTCGCGCAGTCCGGCCAGGTAGTGCACGCCGACCCCCAGGCCTTCCGCGTAGCGGCGGTAGGCCAGCGAGTTGGCGAACGAATTGATCCCCACTTCATGGAACGCCTCGGGCTGGATGAAGCCCTCCTCCAGCAGCTGCCGGTACGGCGTGCCGCTGTTGCGCACCGGGTCGGCCCGCACGTCCAGGTGCCGGTCGATGTTGAAGGCCAGCAGCGAAGCCACTTCCCTGGCCAGGGCCGAGCAGTCCGGATAGGATATGTCGTTCCCGCCGCCCAGCACCACCACTTTCAGGCCCTGCCGCAGGCAGAGCCGCACCGCCGCGTGCAGGGCCTCGTGGGTCCGCTCCAGGGTGGGGAACGGACGGATATCCCCGAGGTCCACCAGGCGCAGCCCTTCGTGGGCCTCGGACACCGGATAGCGGTAGAGCGCCCGCCTGATCTCCGCGGGGGCCTGGGCCGCTCCGGCCCGGCCCTTGTTGCGCCGGACCCCCTCATCCTGGGGGCAGCCGATCACCGCCACCTCCGCGCCGGCCAGGGCTCCGGGCCCCCGGAGCGCCAGCTCCCCCATGCGCGGGTCGTTGGCGTCGCCCCGGCGGTAGAACAGTCCGTCATCCGCAGGCAAGAGGTCCTGACCGGGATCGAATGCGTCACTCATCCGCGACTCCGTGATCAATCGTTCCATGCGTGGCCGGTGAAGTCCGGCCAGCATGGCGAAAGGGCGTGCCTGAGCACGCTGGCGGTGCTGGAGGCATGGAACAGCGGCCGCAGCGCCGCCCCGAAGCCGGTGAGGGTCGTGCCCTTGGCCACGTCCTCGTCGAACAGCAGCGCCGGCCCGTCGGCGTAGGATCGCAGGAACGCGTAGTCGCTTTCGGCGATGATCGGCACCTCGTCCTTGCGCTTGAACATGGAAAACCGGATGAAGTAGAGGGGCGCCCGCATGAGGTTGGCGAACACCAGCCCGGACATGATCGATCCGTGGGCCGCGCCGATGATGATGGCGGGCTGGAGGGACTTCTTCACCTGGGCCGCCAGGCTGGCGATCTTCCTGGGGTCCGAGGCCCGCCAGGTGTACTTGTCCTTGGTGCTGGCGTAGATGAATTCGTGCAGGATCCACGGCAGGTCCTGGCGGAACCCATGCAGGACCGCCGGCGCCTCCGGATCCAGGGCATAGATCGCCCGCGCGGTGGCGATGGAGGCCTGGAACCGTTCGTTCGCCCCGGTCACCACCGCGGGCGGGTAGTGCTTCTTGAAGCGGGTCCGTTCGCTCACCTCGAAGTAGTGGGTGGGGTGCAGCGGCAGCCCCTGCTCCACGCAGATCTTGTAGTTGAGGGCGACGTTCACCAGGGCCGGGGTCACCAGGTAGAGCTCCAGACAGGCGTCCCAGTATGCCGGAGGGGCCGAGGCCGGATCCGCCAGGGCCGCGTCCCTGCCCGCCATGACCTCCCCCAGGAGCCCGTGGATCCGGTCCAGCAGTTCCCCCAGGGGGGCCTCGAAGGCCATCACCTCGGGCGGGGTTTCCCAGTCGGCATAGATGAGTCGCTCAAGCATCCAGGGATTGTACTAGGGCTGGGGCGTCTTGAGCCTCAGTGCCTTCAGGATCGCCGGCAGCCGGTTCAGGGCCGCCTGGCACTCCATCCACTGCCGGTGGGGCCTGGCCAGGTAGCCCGAGACGAAGCTGCCTTCGGGAATATCCTTGGCCAGCATGGAGTTGCCCGATACCACGGTGCGGCTGCCGATGTGGATGTGGCCGGCGGTGCCCACCTTGCCGGCCAGGGTCACGTAGTCGCCCAGGCTGGTGCTGCCGGAGATCCCGCACTGGGAGATGATGAGGCAATGCTGGCCGATCTGGACGTTGTGGGCGATCTGGCACTGGTTGTCCACCTTGGTGCCGGCCTGGATCCGGGTCGGCCCGAGCACCCCGCGGTCCACCGTCGTGCAGGCGCCGATCTCCACATCGTCCCCCACCTCCACCCAGCCGGCCTGGGGGATCTTCTCGTGCTTGCCGGCCACCGGCACGTAGCCATAGCCGTCCGAACCCAGCACGGCGTTGCCGTGCACCCGGACCCGCGCGCCCAGGACGGTCCTGCGGTACAGCACCACGCCCGGGAACAGCTCGCAGCCCTCCCCCAGCACGCAGTCCTCGGCGATGTGCACCCCGGGGTGGATCCGCGAGCCGGCCCCGATCACGCTCCGGGCCCCGATGGTCGCGCCCGGGGCGATGCGGCAGCCGCCCACCTGGGCGCTGGGGTGCACCGGCAGTTCCGACCACTCGGGCTCCGGTTCGGGGTGCAGCCAGCCGATGGCCTGGGCGAAACCCCAGTACGGATTGGGCATCACCAGCTGGGGGCGGTCCCCCAGGTCGGCCTTGGGATCCACCAGGATGACCCCCGCCGGGCTCTCCAGCGCCTTGCCCCGGTATCTGGGGTTGGCCAGGAAGCTCAGGGACGCGGCCCCGGCCTCCTCCAGCGGTTTCACTTCGCCGATGGTCCGGTCCCCGGGGCAGTTCCGCAGCGTGCCGCCCAGGCGCTCCGCGAGTTCGGCACAGGAGAAGGTGGGGCCAGCGCAGGTGGTGTTCATGGCAACTCCGGGAAACGGATGCGTCTCAATGCGGTCCGACTGGCATTCTATCGGCCCGGGGGCGCCGGCTCAAACCAGCTCCGTGCCCCAGGGCACCAGCGAGTCCACCTGCTCCCGGCCCAGGGTGATGCCGAACAGCTTCCAGATGGCGACGGAATACACGTCGGGCAGATAGCGTCCCCACATCTTCACCGGCAGTTCGGGGGTGGCGATGGACGGCGCGAGGGCCAGCATGAGCATGTAGGAAATGATGAAGGAGGCGTTGCTGGCGATCCGCCCGGCGTAGGGGGTGCCATGGCGCTGCTCGATGATCCGGGCCTCGTGGATGGCGCTGCCGAATTCGCTTTCCACCAGGTCGGCCCGGGTGGTGAGGATCACTTCGACCCGGAAGCTCCGCTCGCCGCTCTCCACATAGCCGGCGAACCCGCCGGCCAGATCCGCGGCGGTCAGGCCCCGGCCGGACAGGACCGACCAGTCCCGGCTGCGTTCCAGCCCGACGATCTGCCCGGTATCGGGCAGCTGGAGGTCCACCAGCAGGTTGATGTCGTTGTAGAGGCCGTGGTGCTCCTCCCGCTGCACCCCGATCACGGCCGGGTGGTCGCGGATCGCCGCCTCGATGGCGGCCATCTCTCCGGGGGTCCCCACGAACTTGAAGCCGATCCCGTCGTCGATGCGCAGGTCCTCCGGCTGGAACACCAGGACGCCGTCCCGGAAGGTGCGGGAGACGATCCGCTCGGCCTGGGCGAAGTCCTCGGCCATCTCGGTCTTGCTCGAAAGCAGCTGGCGCAGGGGGATGCCGTAGGTTTCCGCCCGGCGCATGGCCACCGCCGTGGCCCGGTCGTTGATCGCCCCGGCCAGCTTGTCAGCCACCCGCCGGGAGCCCTTTTCCGCGATCCGCCGCAGCCGCTTGACCCGGGCCATGCCCAGGATGGCGCCGTCCGCCCGCAGGCCGAGCACCACATCCGACGGCGTGCCGGGGAAGAATTCCTCGGGGCGTTGCCGGTACTGCCGGAACAGCTCCGCCTCGCGGGGGGTCGGATCCTGGCAGGCTTCGACGATGGCGTCCCGCAGTTCGTCCTTGGAGTGCAGCCGGAGCAGCCGGACCGCCCCCGGGTGGACCGCGTTCTTGATCCCGGTGAGCAGGGTGCGGACCATGCCGGCGGTGATGAGGTTCTCGTAAATGAAGACCTGGGTCAGGAAACGCCCGTCCCCCGGTCGCGGGGCGTCCCCGAACCAGCGCGTCGCCAGCTCAAATAGCTGTTTCCTGTGAGTGATGCTTGTCAGATGCATGACAACCCACCTTGATCCGTTCCCCCCTGGTTGTAAAGCCCGGGGTCCGAGTCTTTCAGGAACCAGGCGAGGGGTCCGCCCGGGGATTGTGATATTGGGCATAGGGAAGGCTTTTTCCCGGCCATATAATGAATTGCTCTGACCGCGAAGCCTCACACCCGAGCGGGAAGCAGCGCAAGGCAGAATCCCGCCATCAGGCTGCGCTCTCCCTGTCCGCCCGTGAGGAGATCGGTGGCCATGGGGGGAGGATCCGAGATGCAGAAGCGCCTGGGGGTGGTCGGGATCGTCGTCGAAAGCCCATCGGCTGCCGTCGAGATCAATGCCATCCTCCATGAATTCGCCCGGGTCATCGTCGGCCGCATGGGGATCCCCTACCGGGAACGCGGACTGTCGGTCATCTCGCTCATCGTCGACGGCAGCGTGGACGAACTCAGCGCCCTGACCGGGCAGCTGGGGCGGGTGCCCAACACATCAGTCAAGACTGCCCTGTCCCGGGAGAGCCACGCGGCCCCCCGGGTGTCGCATGTGGAGGAATAACATGGCTCAGTACGATCCCAAGTCACTGGACGCAGGTTCATTCATCAATGACGGTGAAATCCTGGAGACCCTGGCCCAGGCCCGGGCCCAGGCCGGCGATCCGGCCCTGGTCAGGTCCCTGCTCGACAAGGCGGCCGGCTACGGCGGGCTGAGCCACCGGGAGGCGGCGGTCCTGTTCGAGGTCCAGGACCCGGTCATCCTCGCGGAGATCTTCGCCCTGGCCCGCAAGGTCAAGGAGCACATCTACGGCCGGCGGATCGTCATGTTCGCCCCCCTCTACCTGGCGGATTTCTGCGTCAACCGGTGCTCCTATTGCGGCTACAACCACGACAACCCCATGAAGCGGCGGCGGCTCGACAGCAGCCAGCTGGAGGCGGAAGTCCGGGTGCTGGAGCGGATGGGCCACAAGCGCCTGGCCCTGGAGGCGGGCGAGGATCCGGCCAACTGCCCCCTGGAGTACATCCTCGACTGCATCAAGACCATCTATTCCCTCCATTTCGAGAACGGCTCCATCCGCCGGGTGAACGTCAACATCGCCGCCACCACCGTGGAGAACTACACCCGGCTGAAGGACGCCGCCATCGGCACCTACATCCTGTTCCAGGAGACCTACCACAAGCCCACCTACCTGGAAGTGCACAAGGGCGGCCCCAAGCGCAACTACGAGTACCACACCGAGGCCCACGACCGGGCCATGCAGGGCGGCATCGAGGACGTCGGGCTGGGCGTGCTCTACGGCCTGTATGACTGGAAGTACGACACCGTCGGCATGCTCATGCACGCCGAGCACCTGGAAGCCGCCCTGGGCGTGGGGCCGCACACCCTGTCCATCCCCCGCATCCGTTCCGCCGAGGGCGTGGTCTCCCGCGACTACCCCAACCTGGTGTCCGATGCCGACTTCAAGAAGGTGGTGGCGGTGCTGCGGCTGGCCGTGCCCTACACCGGCATGCTGCTCTCCACCCGGGAACCCATGGGCTACCGGGAGGAACTCCTGGCCCTGGGCATCTCGCAGATGAGCGCCGGCTCCTGCACCGGCGTCGGCGGCTACGCCCATGAGTACAAGCTCGGCGAAGAGGAAGCCGTCCCCCAGTTCGAGCCCCTGGACCACCGCACCCCGGCCGATTTCCTGAAGGGCCTCCTGCGCGACGGCTACATCCCCAGCTACTGCACCGCCTGCTACCGGGAAGGGCGCACCGGCGACCGGTTCATGAAGCTCGCCAAGAGCGGCCAGATCGCCAACGTCTGCCAGCCCAACGCCATGGTCACCCTGCAGGAGTACGTCGAAGACTATGGCGATGCCGAGATGCGGGAACTGGCCGAAAAGGTCATCAGCCGGGAACTGGCCAGCATCACCAATCCCAAGGCCCGGGAAGTGACCGAGACCTTCCTGCAGCGCATCAAGAACGGCGAGCGCGACCTGCGCTTCTGAGCCGCCGCTGGGGCGAGGGGTTGTCGACAGATACAATAAGACTAGTATTGAGTCCCGGAAATACCTTGATAAAAAGGCGGATATTGTTTTGCTTTTTCTCGGCGAGCCTCGGCTATCTCGGGGGCCTCGGCGATAGTCCCTTTCATCTTATAGGCTGGGCATAAGGTCAATGCGCCGAAGCACCAATGGAATTGAATATCGCCGAGGACGCAGAGACAACCGAGGCTCGCCGAGAAAAGATTTAAAACTTTCGCTTCCCCAAGCCTTAAAGTTATTTCCGGGATGCAGTACTAGTATTGTATCACTGGTGCCCCCGCACCCGCGTCAAGGTCCCCCCATGCTGCCAAGGTTCATCCCCATGACCGACATCAAGCGCAAGGACTCGGAAATTCTCGAGACCCTTCAGCGGGAACAGGAACGAAGGATCGAGCTTCGCGAGGGGATCATCCGCGGCCAGAAGGCCATGGCCGAAGGGCGTGCGAAGACGCACGAAGAAGTCATGGCCCGGACGGCCAAATGGACCTGACAATCCTTTGGCCTGACCCTCCGGCACATCGCCAGATACCCTGATCTGGGCTGCACGTTCAGGCTCATCAGATCTGCGGAACCATTCCGGTTCGGTGCATGAAGCCAAAGGATGGAAGCACAGAGCAGGCAGAGTAGCACTGAGTGCGCAGAGGAGGCCGGTACGAAAGGCTGCGGCACCATCCCGGAGCCGGGGCTGGGATCTCGACCCACCGCGACCAGGCCCTGGCCAGCTGAGCTGGCCCGCAGCGCGAGCGCTGCGCGTCCGGGGGCGTCCCGGGCGCGTATGGACCCGGCCAAAATGGATTGGTAAGGCCGGAATGGTTCCGCTGGACCATTACCACCAGCGGAGCAATGACGGCGGATGAGAACCGTGTTTTCAGTCGCTTTTTCACCACCCGCAGGTATACTCCTGCCGTTTCAAACATCCGACAGGAGGAAGTATGCCCCTATCCAAGCGGCTTTCCGCGGAGTTCCTGGGAACCCTCTGGCTGGTGCTGGGCGGCTGCGGCAGCGCCGTCCTGGCGGCGGCCTTTCCCGGCGTCGGCATCGGCCTGCATGGGGTCAGCGTCGCCTTCGGCCTGACGGTGCTGACGATGGCCTTCGCCATCGGGCCCATTTCCGGCTGCCACCTGAACCCAGCGGTGAGCCTCGGGCTCGCGGTCGGGGGCCGGTTCCCCTGGAAGGACCTGCTGCCCTACTGGATCTCCCAGGTGCTGGGCGCCTGCGCCGCCGGCGCCATCCTGTACGCCATCGCCTCGGGCAAGCCCGGCTTCGCCCCCGGCGGCTTCGCCAGCAACGGCTACGGGATCCACAGCCCCGGCGGCTACGGCCTGGGCGCGGCGTTCCTGACGGAGGTGGTGATGACGGCGTTCTTCCTCTTCGTCATCCTGGGCGCCACCTCGAAGAAGGCCGCTGCGGGCTTCGCGCCGATCGCCATCGGGCTCTGCCTCACCCTCATCCACCTGGTGAGCATCCCGGTCACCAACACCAGCGTGAACCCCGCCCGCAGCACCGGTGTGGCGTTCTATGCCGAAGGGGGCTGGGCGGTGGGGCAGCTCTGGCTGTTCTGGCTGGCCCCCCTGATCGGGGCCGCCATCGCCGGGCTGGTGTTCCCCAGGCTGGAAGCGGATTGAGGGATCCGGGCCCCCGGAAGGGGGCCCGGACGATCATCCCGCCATCGGACTCACACAGTCTTCAGGCAATCCGCCAGCGCGGCGACGGCCAGCTGCAGGTCCTCCGGTTCGACCACCAGCGGCGGCTGGATGCGCAGGACGTTGCCGTAGGTGCCGCCCAGGCCGATGAGGAAACCCCGGTCCCGCATGAGCGCCCTCATCTTCTCGGCGGCTTCGGGCGCCGGGGTCTTCTGGGCGTCGCGGACCAGCTCGATCCCCACCATCAGGCCCAGGCCGCGCACCTCGCCGATCAGCGGCCGGCCGCGCTGCAGTTCCTTCAGGGCCGCCATGAAGGTCGCCCCCTTGCGCGCCGCCTGGTCGCAGAGCTGCTCCCGCTCGAAGAAGGCGATGTTGGCCAGGGCGGCGGCGCAGGACACCGGATTGCCGCCGAAGGTCGACAGGTGGTCGCCCGGGCGGAAGGCATCGGCGATCTCCTCCCGGGCGATGAAGGCCGAAAGCGGGAAGCCGTCGGCGATCCCCTTGGCCATGGTCAGGATGTCCGGCTCGGTCTGGAAGTGCTCGATGGCGAACATCTTCCCGGTGCGGCCGAAACCCGACTGGACTTCGTCCACGAACATCAGGATCCCGTGCCGGTCCAGCACCCGCTTGATCTCCTGGAAGTACTCCGGCGGCGGGACGATGACCCCGCCTTCGCCCATTACCGGCTCGGCGATGAAGGCCGCGACGTTGTCCGCGGTGTTGAACTGGATGGTCCGCTCCAGTTCCTTGGCGCAATGCAGGCCGCAGCCGGGGTAGGTCATGGCGTAGGGGCAGCGGTAGCAGGCCGGGGCCGGGTGGTGGGCGCAGCCGGGCAGGTACGGGCCGCCGCCCCGCTTGCGCCCGCAGTTGCCGGTGAGCGACAGGGTGCCAACCGAACGACCGTGGAAGCAGCCCTGGAGGGAGATGAACTCCTGCTTTCTGGTGAACTGCTTGGCCAGACGCATGCCGCCCTCGTTCGCCTCGGCCCCGCCGCTGCCGAAGAAGCTCTTCTGCAGCCGGCCGGGGGTGATCTGGGCCAGCTTCTCGGCCAGGTCGGCCACCGCCGGGATGTGGTAGACGTAGGCG
>Ga0316217_10002456_pt1 | contig 22263 bp, 21 predicted proteins | sample 1anoAmetaG_FD_203633 | JGI IMG/M metagenome (GOLD analysis project Ga0316217, IMG submission 203633) | Freshwater microbial communities from Trout Bog Lake, Wisconsin, USA - 1anoA | ecosystem: Environmental > Aquatic > Freshwater > Lake > Hypolimnion/Profundal zone | place: USA: Wisconsin...
CCATCGCCTGGCCGATGGTTCCATCATTCAGCGTCACCCGGGCCATCACCGTCGGATTGCCTCGACTGTCCAGGACTTCGAGGGCGGAAATGCGTTCGATCAGTTTCATGGCGGCTTCCGGGTCTTCTGGGCGTGCGGGAGTGCAGGCCGCTTCGGTCAGCCCATTCTACAGGGCCGGACCGGCGGGGATCCTACTTCTTGGGGGCGGCCTTCTTGGCGGCGGGCTTCTTGGCGGCGGCCTTCTTGGGGGCGGCGGCCTTCTTGGGAGCGGCCTTCTTGGGAGCTGCGGCCTTCTTGGGCGCGGCGGCGGCCTTCTTGGGAGCGGCGGCGGCCTTCTTGGGAGCGGCCTTCTTGGGGGCGGCGGCCTTCTTGGGAGCGGCCTTCTTCGCGACGGCCTTCTTGGGGGCGGCCTTCTTGACGGTGGCCTTCTTGGGAGCGGCCTTCTTCGCGACGGCCTTCTTGGGAGCGGCCTTCTTGGGAGCGGCGGCCTTCTTGGGGGCGGCCTTCTTCACGGCGGGCTTCTTGGCCGCGGGGGCGGCCTTCTTGGCGGCGGGCTTCTTCGCCGCGGGAGCGGCCTTCTTGGCGGCGGGCTTCTTGGCCGCGGGGGCAGCCTTCTTGGCCGCGGGAGCGGCCTTCTTGGCGGCGGGCTTCTTGGCGGCGGGCGCGGCCTTCTTGGGAGCGGCAGCCTTCTTGGGAGCGGCGGCCTTCTTGACGACCGGCTTCTTGGCGGGGACCGGCTCGGGGGACGCCTCGGGGGCAGGCGTGGGCTCGTCGGTCTGGTGGATGTGTTCCATTGCTGACTCCTTTTTGCCCTTGCGGGCGGTTTGGGGGGATTGGGTGGAGGCTTGTGGTTTGCCGGTAGGTACCGCGCCACCCGTCGTGTGCTGTTCGCCTTCGACGACCACCGCCGCGGCTTTGGGGGGCCTGGAGCCCTTTGCCGCGGGGCCTTGCTGTGTTTCCTGCCTGCCCTTGGTCTTGACGGGCTTCTTGACGACCTCGACACCGGCCAGGATCTGAGCCAGTCGCTTGCCGGGATAGAACTCATCCAGCAGGGCGTCCCCGACGATGACGCCATGTACTCCCATGCTCTCGAGCTGCTGGATCTGCTGGAGAGTGCAGACGCCCGCTTCCAGGATGCGCAGGCATCTGCTTTGGGGGACCTTGGTCATCAAGGAGAGCGCCTCCTCCCACCGGGGCTCCCACGTATCAAGGTCACGGCCCAGCACGCAAACGATATCGGCATCGGCCTCCAGGGCCCGCTTCAGGTCCGCTTCGGAGGCCACCTCGACGATGACGTCCAGGCTCTTGGCCCGGGCGAGGCGCGAGAGCGCCACGAGGCGGTCGGGTTCCAGGAGGGCGGCCATGAGGAAGACGGCGTCGGCCCCGAGGATCTTGCTCTCCTCGATCTGGTACTCCTCGAAGATGAAGTCGTGGCGGATGAGGGGCACCTTCACGGCCGACCGCACTTCGGAAAGGTGCTTGTCCTCGCCGAAGAAGAGGAACCTGTCCGTGGCCACCGAGATCGCGCGGGCTCCGTTCTCCACGAGGCTCTTCGCGTGGGTGGAAGCCCTGTAGACATCCCGCACCTGGCCGCGGAGCGGATTGCCGCCGGCGGTTTCCGCAATGACCGAGATGCCCGGCTGGCTCAACTCCTCCTTGAGGGAGTGGTGCCCCTTGTAGGCGTCCTTCACTGCTGCAGGGCCTTTTTGCTTCTTGATCTCGATGTCCAGCGCCTTAAATATCTGGACTTTTTTCAGCATTTACAACCCCCGGGTCTCACCGCTTCCAGACACTTTTTGTACCAGGAGCCTTATGAGAAATGTTCTTACTAGAGACAACTAAACCAGCGTTTCTAAAGAGGTCAACAGAATTGTGCTTTCTTTTGGCGAATGCGCCCGGGAATTTTTTCAACGAATGCCGTTTTCCGAATCGCTCCGGATGCCCCAAACTAGGGGCATCCAGGAGAATCGCCATGAACGCCACCGTTCTCGACCACCCGCTTTGCGAGCACAAGATCACCCTGCTCAGGGACCGCAAAACCCCGGGAATACTGTTTCGCAGGGTTATTGAAGAACTCGGCCTCATCCTCGCGGTTGAATGCACGCGTCATCTTCCGACCGAGCCTGTGGCCGTAGAGACGCCACTGGAGCGCACCCAGGGGCGCAAGCTCTCGGCTCTCGATCCCGTCCTCGTTCCCGTCCTCCGGGCCGGCCTCGGGCTGCTGCCGCCGTTCCTCCAGCTCCTGCCCACCGCGAAAGTCGGCCACCTGGGCCTGTACCGCGACCACGATTCCCTGGTGCCCGTTCCCTACTACCGCAACTTCCCGCCCCTCCTGGACCAGCGCCACGTCTTCATCCTGGACCCCATGCTGGCCACCGGCGGCAGCGCCTCGGAGGCCGTGCGCCAGCTCAAGGTCGCCGGCGCCGTGCAGATCACCCTCGCCTCCGTGCTCGCCGCTCCCGAGGGCATCGCGCGCCTCGAGCAGGAGCATCCGGACCTCCGCATCTTCGTCGCCGCCCTCGACCGGGAACTCAACGACAAGGCGTACATCCTGCCGGGCCTGGGCGACGCGGGCGACAGACTCTTCGGTACGCTCTGACGCTTGAGTACCGCAAGATCCTGTCGAGTTCAAAAGCTCTTTTCTTCCTCCGCGAGCCTCCGCGAAAGCTCCGCGTCTCCGCGTTCAATTGGCTGCCGGGATGGGTCGACGCATTGACTTGAGCGCCAAATCATCCCAGCAGCCAATTGAACGCGGAGACGCGGAGCTTTCGCGGAGGCTCGCGGAGGAAAAAAATTCAATGCGGGCGTGGGGCGTAGGCCGAGAGGGCCCGAGTACCTTTTGCCCGGTTCAGCAGTTCCTGCTTGATCAGCCCACGGATGGCCGTGAGGCGGTTCACCTTGAGGTCGAGGCACTTGGCCAGGTTCTGGGCGCGGGAGACGATTACGGGCCACTGGGGGCCCCTTTCCGCCCCGGCGAGGGCCTCCTTGAAGGAGATCTGCCAGGCGGCGATGGCCCTGGGGTCGGGGTCGTCCGTCATGGACGCCAGGAGGCTCTCCAGGTCGTCAAGGGTGGCCATGACCCGGGCGTCGCTCATCCCACCATGCCCTGGATCGAGAACGTGGTCTTGGGCGCGGAACTCGCCTTCTGGTCCAGCTCGGCCCAGGCGGTCTTCATGTCGGCGATCTGCCGCTCGATGGCCTCCAGGCGGTCGGCCTGGTTCTTCTGGCTGGCCTCGAAGAGCTCCTTGAGCCACCAGTCGTAGACCCGGGTGAGGTTGAGCACCAGCTCCCCGCCGCCCTCGTGGTCCAGGCGGATGGCCAGCTCCTCGACGATGGAGGAGACCCGGTTCACCATCCGGGCCCGGGCGGTGATGTCCCGGCGCTTGATGGCGACGACCGCCTGCAGCAGGAACCGCTGGGCGCCTTCGAGCAGCAGGAACATGATGTGCTCGGGGGAGGACCCGTTGATCTCCTGGATCAGGTAGTTGCTGGCTGCCTTGCCATAGCTCTGGTTCATGGTGGATCCCCCATGGGATGGTATCGACAGATGGAGTGTTGGACTCAAGCGGTCAGGCGAGAGTCGATAGGCTTGCGCTGGCCGACTGCAGGCTGGACACGGATGTTTCCAGGTTCGAATAGGTGGTTTCCAGGCTGGCTTTGCTGGTGGCCAGGTAGTTCTGTTGCTGGAGGATCTGGGTATTGAGGTCCGAGTTCTGGGCCGCCAGGCTGTTGATCATCCCGCCGAAGTCACCGGGACTGAGGCTGGTGAGGTTGAGGTCCAGGGCCTGCAGAACGGCGCTGATGCCCTGGGAGGCCTTGAGTGTCCCGGTGGCGCCATCCTCGGCCGAGACCACCAGGCCCTCCAGCGGCGTGCCGGAGGCGCCGTAGAAGCTGCCGTCGGTGCTGGTGAGGGAGGTGGAGTAGGCGGTGCCGTCGGCCTTGGTGGTGCTGAAGGTTCCCGTGAGCACGCCGTTCTGGTTGGCTACGGAGAAGGTGATGGGGTTGGTCGTCGTGTTGCTGCCAGCGGACAGGAGGCTGAGCAGGGGGCTCGTGGAGGAGCCCGAGTGGGTGAACAGGTTGGCGACATCCTGGGGATGGGCGTTGAAGGCGGCCTGGAAGGCCGTGGTGTCCAGGGAGATGGTGCCGTCCTCGTTGGTCTTGAGGCCCACGGCCGCGGGGGTGGTGTAGCGCGCGGTGGAGGACAGGCCGGGCGCCGCGTTCATGAGGGTGCTGGAGACCTGGTTGACCATGTTCTGGACGGTCATGTCCATGTTGAACACGCCGGCCGTGTAGGAGCCGTCGGTGTTCTGGGTGAAGGTGGTGTTGGACGTGTAGTCCTTGTAGAACTGGTTGTAGGCGCTGACCACGCCTTGCAGTGCGGTGGTTGCCGCTCCGGCGTCCAGGCCAACCGCCAGATGCGTCGTCTGGGTCAGGTCCGTCTGGGGCTTGTTCAGGGTGAAGGTGACCCCCGAGACCGCATCGCTCACGACGTTGGACGTCCGCTGGAGCTCCGCGCCGTTGAGGAAGAAGTCGGAATTCTGGGCGGCCGAGGAGGTGAGGGACGGCGAGGCCGGCGACAGGGTGCTGCCGTCGGCCATGGTCATGGAGAAAGTGGTCGCTCCGTTGCTCCCCACCCCGGTGTTGTTGGAGCTCAGCACCAGCTGGCTGGAGCCGTCCGCACCGGTCTGGATGACGGTGGCGCTCACGTCCAGGGCGTTGCCGGTGGTGGGATCGGTGTAGTTGTTGATGGCCTGGGCCAGGCCCGCCAGGGTATTGTTGCTGCTGTCGATGGTGATGTTGGCCGTGGTGCCGGCCATGTCGGTGATGGAGTAGGTGCCCGTGCCCACCGCGGCGTTGCTGGCCATGGCCGTGGGCACCACGATGCGGGCCGTGGTGGCCAGGGCCTTGACGGCGACGTCGTAGGCGCCGTTGGAGGCCCCGCTGGCCGTGGCGGAGACGTACTGGTTGGTGGAATCGGAACTGGTGACCGTGTTGGAGGACAGGCCGGTGTTGGTCAGGGTGTCCATGGACAGGGTCAGATTTCCCAGGTCGCCTTCAAGGGTCTGAAGGGCGGCGGTCTTGGTGTTGTTGGTGGTCACCTGCTTCTGCATGGCGACCATCGGCTGGCTTTCCTGATTGAGGATCGCCGAGATGAGCTGGTCCGTGGGCAGGTTGGTGACCAGTCCGGCAAAGCTGATACCTGCTGTCATCGCACCCCCCCTCTACCCAGACAGGCAAAAACTGCTGGATTAAAGACTCTGATCAAGAAGGATGCCAGAATGGTTGCCGGTCCCGGCATTGCGGAGGAATTGGGCCTGCTGGATGGCATCCGCGGAGGGCATCTGCCGGATGACCTTGTTGGTAACCGGGTTGACGACCTTGATCACCGTGAGTCCCGCCTGGGTGTCGGGCTGGAACTGGAGGTTCGAAGGCAGGCTGCTCAGGTAGGTCTGGTAGGCCGCGGCGGCCTCCTCCATGGTCATGGTGGGCGAGGCCGCCGGCGCCGGGTTCCCGCCCGAGGCGGCGGAGATTTCCAGGTGGGTGGCGGGGGTGGCCTGGGAGGAGGTTGTCGCGGCGGTTGTCGCGGCGGTTGTCGTGGCGGTTGTCGCGGCGGTTGTCGTGGCGGTTGTCGCGGAGGGCGATGCCGCCCAGACCGAGGGGGAAGAGGGGGCCGGAGCCGCAGCAGCCAGGGGAGTCTGGTTTCCTAGGACGCTGATGGGGTCGGACACGGAAGCCTCCTGCTCGCGGACGAGCACGGGAGGAGAGCCATGGGGCCCCCCTCCCGGTCACTCTTTCCTTGGAATTTCAAGAATTATTGGAGAAGGGCCAGGATCTGCTGGGCGCTCGAGTTGGATTTCGCCAGGGCGGAGGTTCCGGACTGGTTGAGGATCTGGTACTTGGTGAGGTTGACCACTTCATTGGCGATGTTGGCATCCTGGATGCCGCTCTGGGCGGCGGTGAAATTCTGCACCTGGGTGCCGAGGATGGACGAGGTGGCGTTCAGCTGGGCCTCGCTGGCGCCGATGGAGGCGCGCATGGTGCTCACGCTCTGGAGGGCGGAGGCCAGCGCGGTGGCCACGCTGGAGGCCGAGTCGGTGGCCTTCAGGTTGGAGGTGCTGAGGGTCATGCCCAGCGCCACGCTGGTGGAGGTGGAGATCGAGCCGATGGAGACGGAGATCTTGCCGTAGTCCCCGGCCTGGATGTTCAGGGTGATGGGGGTGGTGGAGCTGGTGGCGAAGACGGAGGATCCGTTGAAGTCGGTGTTCTGGCCGATGTTGCCCAGGGTGGAGAGGATGTTCTGGAACTCGGCGTCCAGATCGGTGCGGTTCGAGTTGGAGATGGTGCCGGTCTGGGCCTGCTGGGCCAGCTGGGTGGCGCGGGTCAGGAGGTTGGTCACCTGGTCCAGGGCGCCATCGGCCACCTGCAGGTAGGAGACGCCGTCGTTGGCGTTGCGCTGGGCCTGTCCGGAGATCTGGATGTCGGCGCCGAGCTTGTTGGCGATGGCCAGGCCCGCCGGGTCGTCGGAGGAGCTGTTGATGCGCTTGCCGGTGGTGAGGCGCTGGATGGTCATGGACAGGTTGGAGCCCGTGATTCCAAGCTGGCGACTCGCCTGCATGGCCGAAAGATTGTTAAGAATGGAACCCATGGCATCCTCCGTGATGCTGATGGCGGCTTCCGTGCCGCCGGTTTATGAAGATCGGGAATCCCCGCTGCTTTCTTTTCGGCCGGGTTCCCGCCAACCTTTAGCCTTTTATCTAAGTTCTTGGGCTTCCGCCTCCCCATCCTATATATATGATGGCGGCTCGTCAGCTTTTGTCGGAGCGGCCCAGGATCGAGCGGAACTTGCCGAGGAGGCCCCCCTGGGTGGGCTTGGCTTCCGGCGGCGCCGTCTTGACCAGCAGTTCCACGCCCGGGGGGATGGGCACGGAGGGGTCCAGTTCCAGGGCCTTGCGGAAGCAGGCCAGGGCGTTGGTCTGGAACCCCTTCCGGAAGTAGACCTCACCCATGGCGGCCCAGGGCTGGGCGGCCTTGGGCCGCAGCCGGGAGGCGTTCTGGAGGGCGTCGATGGAGCGGGTGGACCAGGCGGGGTTGGCCATCCTCAATTGGCCCAGGGTCAACCAGGCCTCGTAGGCCGGATCCTCGTCGGGCTCCAGCTGCACGGCCTGCTCCAGGGCCCGGATGGCTTCCGCGGTCCGTTCCTGGATCATCATGTTGCGGGCCTTCTTCATCAGCTTCCTGGCCGCGGTGGGGCCATCCAGGGGCTCCTTCGCGGGGGCGGGAACCGGTGCGGAATAGGCGGGGGAACCGAAGGCCGGGGACCTGAACTCCGTGGCTTCCGGCTCGGGTTCCAGTTCGATGAATTCCGGCTGGCTGGTCAGGAGGGTCGGTTCGATGGGGACCTGCCACTCCAGGGAGGGGAGGGGGAGGCGTGGCGGCGGGGCGGCGTGGATGGGTGGCGGCACCGGGAGGGGGGGCGGGGGAGGCGGGGGTGGCGGGGGAGGGAGGGACGGGGCTTCCACCTGCCACTCCAGGGGCTCCAGGATCGGCGGAGGCACCTTGGGGGCCACGGAGGGCAGTCTGCCCCGGGTCAGCTCCAGGGCCCCCAGGGCCCAGAGAATGGCGAGGAACCGGCCGGCTTCCTCTTCCTCGAGGTGGCTGATGGATTGCCAGGTTTCGAAGCTGATGGGCTCGGCGCCCAGGAAGGAGAGGGCGTAGGCGGTGCCCGGGTTGAGGGGCAGGTCGCTCAGGTTCACCAGGAGGTCGGGACGGCCCGACCACCGCCATTCGCCCTCCTTGCCCAGGATCGTCAGGAGGTCCATGAGGTAGTTGGATTCCTGGAAGGTCTTCCAGACGAACTGGTGATGATCCAGCTTGAAATGAAGGTCCTGGGCCAGCTTCAGGGCGCTGGGGCCCGGCGTCCAGGTCCACTGGTGGACCGGGTGCTCCAGGGCGTGGATCATTATTTGCTCCTGGAGAGTCAGCAGGTGCAGGTCCCGCTCCTGGAGGGTCATCATGCCCCACTGGATGACCTTCTCCCCGAGGCGGTAGCGCTCGTCGTTGGCGAGGAGCTCGCTGAGGGCCTTGAAATCCAGGATGCCCTGGCGGAGCAGGTAGTTTCCGAACTGCTCTCCCGCCACATCGCTCTTGAGGTGGATCAGTTCGCCCCGGGTGAGGTAGAGCCAGCGCGTGCCATCGTTCTGCTCCAGGACAAGCTCGCCGTCGAGGCCTTCCTGACGCAGCGCACCCAGCAGGATGGGGAGGTTCTTGATCGGTACTGCCGGGTTCACTGGCGCTCCGGGGTCGGGGTTGGGGTCCTTCGAGACTGCACTAATCCCATCATCTTTAGAGTGTCGCCGGTTTGCGCCCGAATGCCAGGGGCAGAGTTTAAGATGGAGCCTCAGGGCGGGCCGTTGCGCCAGGGCCTGGAAAGGGGGATGGTGCCATTGCGGAAGTTGCCAAGGACTCCAACTGGGCTGGAGCAGAAGCTAGGGTATCAGTTCCACGACGAAGCGCTACTCAGGAACGCCCTTACGCCTCCCGCCGCGGGTCAGGCCTCGGACAACCAGCGCATGGAGTTCCTGGGGGACTCGGTGCTGCACCTCTGTGTCTCCCTTCTGGTCTACCGGGAGCACCCTTCCTGGCCGGAGGGCTCCCTCTCCAAGCTGCGGGGGCTCATGGTCTGCACGCAGGCACTTCATGAGTGGGCTCTCGACCTGGGCGTGGAGCTGGAGAAGGGGCCCCGCTCCCCCCGCAAGGCCGGCACCGGCGACCGGAAAGCGCTGGCCGATGCCATGGAGGCCATCCTGGCCGCGGTCTTCCTGGACCAGAAGGAACAGGGACGTGAGCCCCTGGGCGACGTGTTCAGGATCGTCGAGGGGCGCTTCCTCGGGCAGATCCAGGCGGCCTACGTGGGGGTCTGGGAGGCCAGGGACAGCAAGACCACCCTGCAGGAGCGCGGGGCGGTGCTGGCCCTGCCCCTGCCGACCTACGAACTGCTGGAACAGACGGGTCCCGACCACGCCCCGACCTTCCGGGTGCGGGTCACCATGGGTGCGCTCGAGGCGGAGGCCTCGGCGGGCACCGTGAAGGGCGCCCAGGCGGAAGCGGCCCGGCTCCTGCTGCTGAACCTGCCCCCACCGGGGAACCCGGCTTACTAAACCTCCCCGCATCGGTTACCATCGCCACAGATGCTTGAGGTATGGCCGCCCTTGAAGATCCTGCCCACGTTGAACGTACAGAATGGAGTGGTGGTCCCCATGGTGGGGAACGCCGTGGTGCCCGGCGATGTCCTGGCCCTGGTGGGCTACCTCAGGGACAAGGGCTGCCACCGACTCGCCCTGGTGGATGTGGACGCGGCGCGGGGCCACGGGCACAACCGGGAACTCCTCGCCCGGGCCATGCACAAATTCCACGTGGGCCGGTCCAAGGTCTGCATCCAGGTGGGCGGCGGCATCCGGAGTTCCGACCAGGCCCAGTTCTTCATGGATCACGGCGCCGCATGGCTGTCGGTGGGGACCATCCTCCACCGCTCCCCGGCCATGGTCGAACAGCTCCTGGCGCGTTTCCATGAACAGCTCACCGCCTCGGTGGACGCCCGGGGGGGCGAGGTGCTCGCCTCCGGCTGGAGCGGACCCATCGGACAGAAGCCTGCCGATGCCGGCCGCCGCATCGGGCAGTTCGGTTTCAAGCGGCTCCTGTTCATGGACATCCCCATGGCTTCCAGTGCCGGGCCGGCCTGCGCGGCCGCCCCGGATTTCGTCACCGCCCGGGCCCTGGCCTCCAGCTCCCGCCTGCCCCTGTTCATGGGCGGCAGCATCCAGAGCCCGGAGCACCTGACCCAGGCCCGGGAGGTTGCGGGCCTGCAGGGCGTGGCGGTGGACGCCCTCCTGCTTCGCGACAACCCGGCATTCTCGGCATCCATCATCCTTCCCGGCTGCTGAAGGGAGCGTGGTGGACCTCGAGCTCCCCTTCCTCCTGACCCTCCCGGAAATGGACCGGCTGCCCTTCCGCAACCTGGCCCTCATCCGCCCCCAGGTGCCCACGGAGCGCCAGCTGGAGCTCATCGAGAGCCTTGCCCGGAACCTCTCCTCCCCGCGGCTCCTCCTGCTCATCGCCCGCACCCCCCACTGGCTGGCCCATGCTCCGGTGCTCCATGCGCTGGCCGGGAACGAGGCCATGCCCGAAGGCGTCCGCCGGGACCTTGAGATGGGCGTCTCCCTCTTCGACCTGCTCCGGGAGATGGAGCGTGCGCCCGAAAACGAGAAAGAGGAGCGGGCCGAGGCGGTCAAGGCCATCTACCAGAATCTGCCCAGGGACCTGAAACCCATCGTGAAGCAATTGGCCAAGCAGCTTGCCAGGCCGGTCCATGCCACGGGCACCACCCTGGAAATGCCGCCCCTGCCCACGGAGGACCCTGACTGGGAGGCCCTCACCCAGTTGCCCACCGGCAGGGAACCCGCAACGGCCCCCTACCGTATCCCGACGCACGAGCGGGTCCTGGCCGCCGAGGCCACCCTCATTCCGGAGGATCTCCAGCGCTTCCTCCAGGACGAGGAGGGGGACGTGAGGGCCGGCGCCCTGCGCAACCCGGCCATGAACGAGGAGATCCTGCTGGCCTGCCTTCCGGGTTGTCTCGCCCCGGGCCTGTTCGAGGAGATCTACCTCGAGGCCCGCTGGTATTTCAAGGACGCCATCCGGGAGACGCTCTGCCTGGCCCCGGGCTGCCCGGGCGCCATGGGCCGCAAGATGGCGGGGACCCGTGACCTGGTCCGGCTCCTGGAGCGGGGCGGGCGCAGCAGGCGGGAGCTCCACCGGATCGTGAGCCTGTTCACCCAGATGGAAGAATCGGAGTACCAGTACCTGACCTTCTGGGCCAAGCGCAAGGCCCCCGCCATGCTCCGGGTCATCAAGATCTTCTTCGACCGGCTCCAGCGCCGCCGAGTGAACCAGGCCAGCGGCCTTTCCCCCGTGCAGGCCGAAGGACGCTGGGTCTCCCTGGAAGAGCGGGTCTTCATGGCCAACCAGGCCACCCAGCCCGATCAGATCCTGCTCGCCCTGCGGGACCCGGATCCCCAGGTGTTCCAGGTGGCCCTGGCGAACCCGGGCCTGACCCCCCGGGAGCTGCTGGCCGTCATTCCCCAGCTGGACGCCGTCAGGGCCGAGCGGCTGGCCGGGAACGCCACCTGGACCGCCTATCCGGCCGTGCGGGAGGCCCTGCTTCATAACGCCCGCCTGGGCGAGGACTCCGCTCTGCGCCTGCTCAAGAGCCTGTCCGGCCCGCCCCGGGTCATGCTGGACCTCCTCCGGGACCAGCGCCTGCCGCACCTCTCCGTCAAGAAGCTGGCCCTGGACCTTCTCCGGACGGCCTTCGAGGCGATGGATCTCAACCAGCGGATCCTCGTGCTGCGGTCCTCGGGCGGGGAGCTCCTGCGCCACCTGTCCGCGGAGATCCTCAAGGACGAGCCGACCCTGCGCCAGCTCGTGGCGGACCGCCAGCTGGACCCCACCATCCTCCTGCGCCTGGCCCGGAACAAGCAGACACCACGGTCGATCCTGGAACTCATCGCCCTCCATCCCGCGCTCATGGCCCAACCCGCGGTCATGACCGAGCTGCTGCTGAACCCCAAGACCCCCCGGGACGCCGCCATCCGCATCTGGGGCCTCCTCTCGGAAAGCGAGCAGCAGGCGCTCCTGCGGAGCCCGCACCTGCCCGCCTCGCTCCGCATCCTTTCCTGAGCCTAAGCCGAATCCCACCGGGAGCGTAGCCCTCTTCGAATGGAGCCCCCATGACCTTGCCGCGACGCCTGCCCCGAATGCTCGTGGGCGGAGCCATGGCCGGGATCCTGGCCTTCACCGCCGCGTGCGGCAAGCGCGCGGGCACCCCGGTCGAGTGGGTGGCCACGGCGCCGGCCGGGTGCGTGATGGCCCTGTCGGGACAGGCCGGCTGGCTCCTGGAACAGCCGGGGTTCCAGGCCCAGATGGAGAAGTTCCCCTATGCCGACCAGACCCTGGATCTCTTCCTGAAGAAGGCGCGGATCAACCCCCATCAGGAAACCGGGCGCATCACCTTCTACGTGATGTCCGTGGAGGGCCTGGCGGGCGGAGGCAAGGCCACCCCGGAGTTCCTCATCCAGCTGGGCGGCTTCAAGGACCAGGCCGCCGTCCACCTGGCCATCACCGACGCCTTCCCAGCCGAGGGCTCGCTGCCGGTGGACAAGCGGGAACTGCCCATCTTCGTCATTCTCGATATCAACCAGTACCACATCCGGGCCGTGGCCGATCCCCAGGGCCGCATCTGGCTGGGCGAGCTCAGGACCCTGGCGAAGCTGGGCGCCGGCACCTTCCCGCCCCGCAACCCCGTCTTCGGGGCCGTGGAGTGGATCAACGGAGCCGCCCCCTTCCAGGGCTTCATCCGCCCCCGGCCGATCCTGGACGACCTCTCGGGCAAGCTCCCCGCGGAGCTGGCCCGAAACCTCCCCCAGGGCATCGAGGCCCTGGCCTGGAGCGTCACCCCCGGCGCCAAGGGCGGCCTCCACCGCTTCGAACTGGCCGTCACGGGCTCGGACGAAGGCGTGCTGCAGGTGGCGCCCTGGCTCCAGCGCTTCGTGGCCGCCGCCTCGTCCATGCAGGGGGCCCCGGCCCAGGCTCCCGAATTGCTCCAGGAGCGCCGGCGCATCGGCCTGCGCTGCCAGCTGACGGGAGAGCAGATCAACCAGGCCATGGCCAGGCTGAACCAGCCGGGCCTCTTCTTCCATGTGCCTGATAGGACTGAGGGGGGACCGCGCGGTCGCTCTGCTCCCTCTCCGTCCCCCCTCAGACTCCCCCACTCCGTGCCCGGGCAAAGCCCGGGCACGGAGTCCAATCCATGAATTCCGCCACGGCCACCTTCGAGGAGCGCACCCCGGAATACTGGATGACGCGCCTCAAGGCGGGCCAGGAGGAGGCGTTGGCCCACCTCATGGCCCGCTTCGAGAAGCCCGTCTTCTCCTTCATCCACCGGCGCCTGGCGGGGGAGACGGGGGTGGTGCAGGAACTCACCCAGGAAGTCTTTCTGAAGTGCCTCCAGCATTGCCAGCGTTTCGAGGAGGGGAGGCCGGTGGCGGCCTGGATCTTCACCCTGGCGGCTAATGCGGCGACGGACCATCTGCGTAAACGAGGTCGGGAGTTGCCCAACCCCGAGACCTTTGACGCTCCAGACCCCCATCAGCCCGCTCCCTGGGACCAGGTGGACCAGGGTCGCAGGCTGAGGGACCTCCGGTCGGCCATGGAGGGACTGACGCCCCGCCAGCGGGCCATGATCCTGGCCTACTACGTCCAGGAGCACCCCGTGAAACGCATCGCCGACGACCTGGGCTGCGCCGAGGGCACCGTCAAGGCCACCCTGTTCCAAAGCCTCGCCAAATTGAGAAAGAACCTGGATGTGAACCATGAACCCCGAAACTGAAACCCGAGAGCAGAAAGACGCACGGGCCTTCGACCTCCTCGAACACCCGGAGGTCTGGCCCCTTGATCCCGCCGTGCAGGCGGAACTGGCGGAGCTGCTGGAGCTGCACCTGGCCTTGGCGGGCGAAGGGGTGGCGGCGGAGGCCCTGGCAGGCCCGGCCCCGGTGCCGCTGGTCCGGCGCTTCCCCTGGCTCATGTCCGTCGCGGCGGCGGTCCTGGTCGCCGCACCGCTGGTCTATCACACGCTCCATGCCCGGGAACTGGCCATGGTGGCCCGGGACCAGGCCCGCATCCAGGACCTGGCCCAGCACCGGGGCCAGGACCGGCTCTGGGCGGCCTTCTTCCAGCAGTCCAGCAGCCTCATCCAGGATTTCACGAAGCATCCCCAGGCCTGCGAGAAGAAGAATACCGAGGACCGGACCGCGGACCGGGAGATCGCCCTGGCCCTCCTCCAGGCCAGCCATGGGCTCGCCTCCCAGGAAGCCCCCGCCCCGGAAGCCGAGGCGGTGCGGGCGGACCTGCACGCCTGGCTGAGGGAGCTCTCCCTGGAGGACCCCTGCATGGATCCCCAGCGGGCGGAGGAACTCCGGGCCTGGGCCACGGCCCACAACCTCGAGGATGAGGCCCAGCGCCTCGGCCAGCTGCTCAAGGGGGAGAGCCGTTGATGTCCCTGGCCTTCACCCTCGCCCTCCTGGCGGCCCCCACCGGCCCGGCGCCGGTGGAGCCGGCTCCCATGCTGGAGCTGGCGGACAAAGGCGAAGTCGCCCTGCGTGAAGCCAAGGCCCTCCGCTATGCCCAGCAATGGTTCGAGGCCTGCGCGGCCTACCGCCGGTTCCTGGCTGCGAACCCCGCCTCCCCGCGGGTGCCGGAAGCCCGGTTCTGGCTCGCCGCCTCCCTGGAAAGTGACCAGCGGTGGGACGAAGCCGCGGACGCCTACACCGAGTTTCTGGCCCGGCACCCGGACCAGCGCCAACTGGGCAAGGAGGCCCGGCTCAACCGGATCCGCTGCTGGGGCATGCGCCAGGGCCAGGCGCCCACGGCCACGCCCGGGCTGCTGTCGGCGCTCCAGGATCCCGCCGTGGAGGTCCAGGTGGCCGCGGCCCTGCAGCTGGCCAAGACCGGCGACGCCCGGGCCGTGGCGGGCCTGCGCAAGGGCCTCGCCCTTCCTTCCTGCGCGGGCGCCTGCAGCATGGCCCTCATCGGCATGGGCGTGAAGCCCGAGCCCGCGGTCCCCGCCCAGGCCCGCTTCCTGGTCATCCGCATCAAGGAGGCCGGCAAGCCCGACACCATCACCATCCGCCTGGCCCTGGCCCTGGCCCGGGCGGTGGGCAACTACCTCTCCGACGCCCAGATCCTGGAGGCCCGGAAGAAGGGGATCGACCTGGACGGCCTCACGGACCAGGCGGCGTCCATGCCCAAGGGGAGCGTGCTCCTGTCGGTGGATGACGGGAAGAGCAACGTCCAGGTGACGGTTGAATAACGGGTTGCAGCCAGGGCGGGGACGGACGGAGCTGCAGCGGTAACCTTCAGCCCCGCGCACGCACCTGAAGCCATGGAGGCCCTCCATGCCCCTCAGGGAATGCGCGAAAAAGGATGGTTCGTTCACGGCCGTCAGCCTGTCACCCGACCTGTGCAAGACGCCACCCAACGATGCCCCCATCCCCTACCAGATCACCGCGAGCCTGGATGAGGCCCTGTCGGTATCACCGGACGTGAAGTACAACGGTGTCCCGGTTGTCCTGGTTGATGAGTCGAGGATCGCAGAGGTTGTGGGCGATGAGGCCGGGTCCAGCGGCGGCGTCCAGTCGGGAGTCAACCAGGGCGAGGTGAGGTTCGCGGAAGGTTCCAGATCCTTCAAGGTCAACAGTCTCCTGACGGTTCGGGACAAGGACAAGGTGACCATGAACAAGGGGAATGTCGACGGGCGGGTCCACGGCATGGCCGGGGCAGCTCCCGTGGGTGGTGTCGACCCCAAGGGGCGGCCGCAAAAAAGCGCCAATCCACCCGCCGCAAAGCCGAAAAGAAAAGGCGTTCCGAAGGCCGAGGCCAATCAGGCCTGGCTGGATGGCAAAACCGTCGTCTGGCAGCACGAAGGCATACCGCCCCTCACTGCGTTGGAAAAAAATGGCTCCATGCCCAGGTATGACCGGTGGGGCAATCCGATGGGCATCGATGTCCCTCCACTCCAGCCGAAGGCAGGACAGGATGTGGTCATGCTGGTCAGCCGTCCAGTGACCGGTGGTCTTGGGCTCCTGGTCTCCCATTCCGCCGTGGTGATCCAGGTTGAAGGGAAGGAATTCATCATCCAATCCGGACCCGAAGGCGTCTCGAACTTGAATATAGCCACCATGAATGAAACGGTACGAGAGCAGGGCCTGATGCAATTTCGCCGGGAGGGAGCTGTATCCACAACGGAGGCAAAGTGGTTTGTAACAACAGGCAAGTATAATAGAGAATATCTGGAATTAATCATCAATGAATGGAATACTCGTAAAATTAAATATTTTGAACCAAATAAATCAATTCCGGCAACGACTTGTAATACTTTTTCAAAATGGTTCCTGAGGCGCATCGGGTTGAAATTGCCCACGGACATGCCGAGCCCCTCACTATACGGATGGGGCCTTGCCTTGGAATAGGGGGACAGCGATGGGCATATGGACGAGATTGTTAACAATTTGCTATGCTGCACCTTTGTTGTTCGGGCAACAGATTCTTTGTCTAGACCGTGGAGGAATCGTTATTTACAAAAATAATATAATTTCAACTGTAGGTAAAGAAAAAATCTTAAATGAAAGCATGATGGAATATGAGGGAAAAATATTTCCATACTCGGGACAATTGTATCTAGAAATGAAACAAGCAAATTCAATAAAATTCAATGTAATAAATCATATCAGGTTGAATGATGGGAATCTTTTATTTGATGAAACCCCCATTTACATTGATGCCAAGGTGCTTCGCATTGACAGTGCCTTGCGCTGGGGTGAGTTGGTCGCTTGCATAGGCATTATTCCGCATGTTTCGACCCGCTGGACAGAAGCTGATACCGCGGGCGCACTGATTGTTTTTTCACCCAGGACAGCGATGGGTGCCTATCAGGGCCTCTATATTGGCAACAAGATTCCATGCAGCATATGGCTCCTGGATCCCCTTGCTCGGCAGAAGACGTCGAAAAAATCCCTTCGTGATAAGCGTCAAAATTCCGGCCAGCGAAAAAGGCGAGGGCGGCCCCTTTCGCTGGCCGCACCCGGGGTTCGACGAGCAAATGGCCTGGAAGCCTCTGGGGTAACTGAAGGCAGGTTGGGGAACGTCGGCGCGGCTGGAGGGAACTGAACGCATACCGAGAACCTCGGTAGAGTGGAAGGATGTCGTCTTTCGCCCGGTTCTTCCGCGAACACCTGAAACGCTTCCTCCCCCTCATCGTGGGAGGCTCCTTCCTCCTGGCCCTGGCGGGTGCCTGCCAGGGGGCCATGATCGGGATCATCCAGCTGGTCTTCGGCCTGCTCCTGGGGATGGGCTCCACCCCTGCCGCCACCAAGCTGGCCGCGGCCCACGTGGACCGGATCGGCGCCCTGGTCCAGGCCAAGGACTGGGCCCTGGCCCACCTGCCCAGCACCGCCACCCTGCAGGAGAAGATCTACCTGCTGCCCGGGCTCCTGGTGGTCGTGTTCATCCTCAAGGGCATCTTCACCTACAGTGGCACCTTGCTCATGGTGCGCTCGGGCATCCGGGCCACCATTTCTCTGAGGGAGCGGCTCTTCGGCCACCTCCTCAAGCAGGAGCCGGCCTACTTCCAGCGCCATCCCGTGGGCGAGCTGCTCCAGCGGTGCATCAGCGACGTGGGCGCGGTGCAGGGCATCGCCTCCAACCAGCTGGCCGACGCGGTGCGGGAGATCACGCAGGCTCTCGCCATGCTCACCTACGTCATGGTCCTCAACTGGCGGCTGAGCCTGACCCTGTTCATCGCCGGCCCGCTGGTGGTGCTGCCCATCAAGAAGCTCAGCCAGCGCATCCGCAAGATCAACCACCGCAACATGGAAGCCTCCTCGCGCCTCCTGCAGCGGCTGAAGGAAGTGTTCAGCAACGTCCGGGTGGTCCTGGGCTTCGCCCGGGAGCCCTTCGAGGAGGCGCGCTTCCACGAGCAGAACAACGAGCTGTTCCGCCTGGGCATGAAGTCCGCCCGGGTGGCGGCCATTTCCCATCCCATCATGGAGCTGGTGGGCGGCCTGCTGCTGGCGGTGCTCCTCATGTACGCCACCGTGCAGATCCGCACGGGCGCCATGGACGGTCCGCGCTTTTTCGCCTACATCTTCGCCCTCTACAGCTTCTACGACCCCATCCGGCGCCTGACCAAGCTCAACAGCGAGATCCAGGTGGCCCAGGCCAGCCTGGACCGGGTGTACAGCGTCCTGGACCGCGCCTCCGAGATGCCGGCCGTGGCCGACCCCCGGCCCGTGCCGGCCGTGCCCGGGCGCCTGGCCTTCGAGGACGTGCGCTTCACGTACGAAGGCCGGAACGGTGTCAACGAGGTCCTCCGTGGGATCCGCCTCGAGGTGGCCAAGGGCGAGACGGTGGCCCTGGTGGGCGGTTCGGGCGGCGGCAAGACCACCGTCATCAATCTGGTGCCCCGGTTCTTCGACCCCACCGGGGGCCGGGTGACCCTGGACGGCATCGACCTGCGGGACTTCGACCCCCGGGAACTGCGCCAGCGCATCGGCATCGTGACCCAGGAGACCCTGCTTTTCATGGATTCCGTGCACGACAACATCGCCTACGGCCAGCCGGCGACCCGGGAGGCCGTGGTGGAGGCCGCGAAGAAGGCCCACGCCCACGCCTTCATCTCGGCCCTTCCCAAGGGCTACGACACCCCCCTGGCCGAGACCGGGTCCACCCTGTCCGGCGGCCAGCGCCAGCGCCTGGCCATCGCCCGGGCCCTGCTCCAGGACCCGCCCATTCTGCTCCTGGACGAGGCCACCAGCGCCCTGGACACCGAGAGCGAACGCGCGGTGCAGGACGCCCTGGAGGTGCTCATGCTGGACCGCACCACCCTGGTCATCGCCCACCGCCTCTCCACCATCCAGCGCGCCACCCGCATCTGCGTGCTGCGGGCGGGGGAGATCGCCGAGATGGGCACCCACGAGGAGCTGCTCGCGCTGCACGGGGAGTACGAGCGGCTCTACAAACTGCAGTTCCACGAGACATGAAGCGCCGGGACTTCCATTTCGACCTCCCCCCGGAGCTCATCGCCCAGCACCCCGCCGCCGACCGGGACCGGGCGCGGCTCCTGGTGGCCGACCCGGTGGCCGGGACCCTTCGCCACCTCTCGATCCGGGACCTGCCGGACCTGGTTCCCCAGGGGACGCTGTGTGTGCCCAACGACGTGAAAGTGCGCCACGCCCGGCTCGCCCTGCGCCGCGCCGGGGGAGGGGAAGGGGAGGCCCTGCTCCTGCGGGCGCTGGGCGATGGCAGCTTCGAGGCCCTGGTGCGCCCCGGGGCCCGCCTCAAGCCCGGCCGGCACGCCATGGTGGTGGACCCCTCCGGCCGGGCCCTGGCCGAGCTCCAGGTTGAGGAAGCCCTGGAGGAAGGCCTGCGCCGGGTGCGGATCCTGGGACCCATGGGAGCTCTGGACTGGGACGCCGTGGACGCCATCGGGCGCCTGCCCCTGCCCCCCTACATCACCCACCCCGCCGGCGCCGAGGACGAGGGCCGCTACCAGACCGTCTTCCACGCACGGGAGGGCGAGGCCGTGGCCGCGCCCACCGCCGGGCTCCACTTCACAGGCGACCTCATCGACCAGCTCAAGGCCCGGGCCTGCCTCTGGCGCCCGGTCCGCCTCCACGTGGGCCTGGGCACCTTCCGCCCCATGACCGCCGAGGACCTCCAGGACCACGTCATGCACGAGGAGCGCTTCGAGATCCCCGACGCGACGGCCCAGGCCCTGGAAACCGTCCTGGGCACCCGCAGACGTACCCTTCAGGACGCAAGCGGGCATCCAACCAAACTCCTGGCCGTGGGCACCACCAGCCTGCGGACCCTCGAGGCCGCCTGGGACGGCCAGACCCTGGCCCGCTCCGGGTCCACCCGGCTCTTCATCCAGCCCGGGTACCGGCTGAAGACGGCCGATATGCTGCTCACGAACTTCCATCTGCCCGAAAGCACGCTTTTCGTGCTGGTGTCAGCGTTGCTGGGGGTGGACTTTGCCCAGGAGGTTTACCGGGAGGCCGTGCGGGAGAACTACCGGTTCTTCAGTTACGGGGACGCGATGTTGATTCTGAATGCCCGTAGGTGAGATTTTGGGTGTACAACCTTGCAAAACAAGCATCATGATGCTAATTTTGCAAGGATGCTTGAAAGACGCCTTGCTCCCCTCGTGCTCAAAACCATGGCCCACGTGCCTGCCGTGGCCCTGCTGGGTCCCAGGCAGGTGGGCAAGACCACGTTGGCCCGTGAGGTGGAGAGGCGCCTGGGTGCCCGCTATATTGACCTCGAGTCCGAGGCGGGACGTGCCCAGCTCGCGGATCCAACCTACTTTCTTGAGCAGAATATGGACCGGCCCCTGATCCTGGATGAAATCCACCGGGCGCCTGGTTTGTTCCCCATCCTTCGCGGCCTCATCGATCAGGCCCGCCGGGACGGTCGTCGTTCCGGGATGTACCTGCTCCTGGGATCGGCCTCCCTTGCGCTGCTTCACCAGGCAGGGGAGTCCTTGGCCGGGCGCATCGCCCACCTGGAACTTGGGCCCTTGGATGCGCTTGAAACGGAGCACGTCTCCCCCGATACGCTCTGGCTTCGGGGGGGGTTCCCGGACAGCCTTCTGGCGGAAGATGACCATTGGAGTTTCCAGTGGCGCCAGGATTTCATCCGGACCTACCTGGAACGGGACGTTCCATTGTTCCACCCCCGGATGGGGGGGGATCCCTTGCGGCGTTTCTGGATCATGCTCGCCCACAACCAGGGTGGGCTGCATCAGGATGCACCCTACGCACGGAACCTTGGCATCGATGTCCGGACGGCAGGTCGCTATCTGGATCTCCTGGAGGATCTGCTCCTGGTGCGACGACTGCCGCCCTGGCACGCCAACGTCGGCAAGCGCCTGGTGAAGGCGCACAAGGTCTACATCCGGGACAGCGGCTTGGTGCATGCCCTGCTCGGGATAACCGACCTCGCCTCCCTGCTGGTCCATCCCGTGCTCGGCGCCAGCTGGGAAGGGTTCGCCCTGGAAAACCTGATCAAGGCGGCGCCGGCCGGAGTGACCCCCTATTTCTACCGGACCGCCGTGGGCGCCGAGGTGGATCTTGTCCTGGCCTGGCCCCAGGGCAAACTGTGGGCCATCGAGATCAAGCGGAGCCTCGCGCCCCGGGTGGAGCGGGGTTTCCATGAGGCCATGGCTGATCTCAAGCCGGAGAGGGCTTTCGTGGTCTACCCCGGGCTGGAAGGCTACCCGATCAAGGAGGGGATCGAGGTCTCGGGGCTCGGGCCGCTGATGGGATTGCTGCAAGCGGCGGGGACCGGGCCTTTGGGTTCCTGATGCGGAGTCAGGGTGAAGTTTCAAGCGGATGAACAGCTCGGACGGCTCGACCCTCTACACCATCTACGGCTTCAACAGCGAGCCCCTGGCGGTCTACAAGAACCTGCCCCAGGTCATCACCCAGAGCCTGGCCAAGACCCAGGTCAAGACGATGAGTCTCAAGGCAGGACTCGCCCTGGCCTCCGGCCCGGCGGGCGCCACCATCGACAGTCCTCCAAGCGGCACCACCGTCCATGTGGGTGACACCATTTCCTTCCAGGGGGACACGGAGCAGGGCACCTCCTTCGCCTGGACCTTCGGCGATGGCACCACCTCCACGGCCCTGGCAGTGATGAAGGCCTATACCGCCACGGGTACCTATACCGTCAAGTTCTCGGCGTCGGCCAAGGGCTGCACCACCAGCACGACGACCATCACCCTCACGGTGATCGCCGCCCTGCCCGTGATCTCCAGCTTCACGGCCGCCAACAGCACGATCGCCCTGGGTGGAACGACGACCCTGGCCTGGGCCACCAGTGGGGCCACCAGCCTCACCCTGTCCAACGGCATCGGTGCCGTTGCGGGAACCGGGAGCGTGCTGGTGAGTCCCACCGCCACGAGCACGTACACCCTGTCGGCCACCAGCGCCGGGGGCACCGTGACCTCGCAGGTCACGGTAGCCGTGGTGCAACCCCCGGCCATCAGCGCCTTCTACGCCTCTCCCTCAAGCATCTACCAGGGGAGCGCCTCGACCTTGGCCTGGAGCGTGGCCGGAGCCACCACCCTCGCCCTGGACAACGGCATCGGGGCGGTCACCGGCACTTCCAGCAGGGCCGTGAGTCCCAGCGGGACGACCACCTACACCCTCACGGCCACCGCGACCCTCAACGGCGTGAGCGTCATCCGTACGGCCCAGGCCACGCTTTCAGTCAGCCCCCAGCCCACGGTGCCGACGATCCAGGCCTTCACCGCGGATGCCACCACCCTCGGCGCCGGGGCCGGCACCACGCTGCGATGGTCCGTCGTCAATGCCGTGGGCGCCGTAACCGTGACCTTGAACGGCACCACGGTGGGAGCGAACAGTGCCCAGGCCACGGGAGCCCTGGGGTCGACCACGACCTACACCCTGGTGGCGGTGAATACCCTTGACACGACCAAGACCGTCAGCGCCAACGTCACCGTTAGGCATTGTCCAAAAACTAACTGGTCAAAAAACATCAGGTCCTTGGCGTGATGGTGTAATTCCACTCTCCGTGAAACTCGGCCCTTTCGATGTTCACCTTCGCCAGGTCCTCGTCTGAAACCTTGAC
>Ga0316217_10002457_pt1 | contig 22255 bp, 17 predicted proteins | sample 1anoAmetaG_FD_203633 | JGI IMG/M metagenome (GOLD analysis project Ga0316217, IMG submission 203633) | Freshwater microbial communities from Trout Bog Lake, Wisconsin, USA - 1anoA | ecosystem: Environmental > Aquatic > Freshwater > Lake > Hypolimnion/Profundal zone | place: USA: Wisconsin...
TGGTCGCGAGCCCTACCGAAACGGTGACCGGGAGCCGCTCGCGGTCGTCGGTCCAGACCTCCATCCCCTCGACCAGCCCCCGGACCCGCTCGGCGGCCAGGTAGCCGCCCGCGAGGTCGGTGCTCGTCAGGGCTACCACGAACTCCTCGCCGCCCCAGCGGGTCACGATATCGCTCACGCGCATCGCGCGCTTCAGCATCGCCCCGAGCGCCGAGAGGACGCGGTCGCCGGTCCCGTGACCGTAGCGGTCGTTGATCGACTTGAAGTGGTCGACGTCGAGCATGAGGAGCGAGAGCGGGTATCCGTGCCGGTCGCAGCGGGGGACCTCGGCCTGCATGGCGTTGAGGAACGCGCGGCGGTTGATGAGCCCCGTCAGGCTGTCGGTATCGGCGAGCCGCTTCGACTCCTCGACGAGCGCGGCGAGCTTGATGGGGCCGGAGAGCTCCCGCGCCACCAGAGTGAGGAGCGCCTCGTCGATCGGCTCGGTCCCCGGGGCGATGGCGATGCGACCGACGAGGTTGCCACCGAACAGAATGGGGCGGACGATCGGCGGGTGGTCGGCTACCGACGGGATTGCGTCCTCGTCCTCGAAGTGGACGATCCGGAGGTCGGCGGAGATGCCGAGTGCGACGCACGCCTCCTTCTCGACGGCCGCCCCGGAGCCGGGCGAGTGATGGAGGCCCACGTGCGTGAGGGGGCCAAACGAGGTGCCGGACATTGACGTCGCGAGGGCGAGCCAGCGATAGCTGCAGACCTGCGAGAAGAACTGGGAGAATCGGTCGAGGAGCCGCTCGACCGAGTCACTCGTCGCCAGCGCGCGAATTTCCGAGGCGATGACCGACTCGAAGAGCGCCTTGTCCAGGTGCCGGGCGATGCGGTCCCGGATGTCGAGGCGCCCCTCGGCGAGTTGCATGAAGAACGTCTCCTCGACCTTCTGGCTGCTTATCGCCCGGTCGAGCACGCGGACCAGCTCGGAGAGGCGCCCTCGGGCGACGTAGGCCACCGCCCCCGCCCGCTCCGACCAGAAGCGGTCGCGGCGGTCGTCGCGCTCGCCGCGGAGAATGAAGGGGACGTCGCAGGTCGCGGGTTCAGACCGGATGAGCCTGCAGAGCTGGATGCCCGAGACGCCCGGCATCCACAGGTCTGCGATGATCGCGGCCGGGGGGGAGGCGAGGGCGAGGTCGGCCCCGGTCGCCCCGTCATCGGCGATGTCGACGACGTAGTCCTGAGCTCTGAGGCGCTCGGCCAGCGCCTCCCGTCCAGGGGAGGGGTCGATGAGGATGACTCGGCGCGCCTGCTCCGACATGCCAGACGAGAACGGCCGTCTGCCTGAACACCTTAGGCGAGAACGTCAGACTTCGACGGCCGGGCACTGGTGGCTCAAGCTGCGTCGCGGCCTGCCGTCCAGCAGAGGAGAGATGGACGATCATCTGGACGCGATCGGGGAGGTGCTCGTCGAGGCGACCCGCCAGGTCTTCGAGTCGGCAGGGGTGTCGCTCGTCGAGGCCGCGAAGTGCGATCCGGTCGGCGAGTGGCTCGACCCGATCGCGGTGCTCGGTTTCGGGGGGGAGGTCGTCCGCGGGTCGGTGTCGCTCGAGGTGCCGTGGCGGCTGCTTCAGGCGTGCCACCCGGTCAGGTCCAGCGCCCCGGACGACCTGCTGGACTGGGCCGGGGAGCTCTCGAACCTCGTCGTCGCCGGGCTCAAGACGAGCTTGCGGCAACGTGGTGTCGCCATCCAGCCGGGGCTCCCCGTGACCTTCACCATGCGCGCGGCCCATACGGGCGGAACCGGCGCGTCGCAGCTCCAGTACCGGCTCCGGTCGCCGGACGGCGCGGTGCTCGTCCGCTTCGCCGCGCAGGTCGACCCCGCGTTCAACTGGGGGCCGCCCCGCAGCGCGGAAATCGTCCACGATATCGAGCTATTCTGAGGCCGGGGAGGCCGCATCCGCTCATGGGCAAGAAGGTGATCGTCGTCGATGACTCCCGGACAGCACGCCAGCAGGTGCGGGCCGCCCTGACAGACGCCGGCTACGACATCCTGGAGGCCGTGGACGGCTTGGATGGCTTGCGGATGATTGACGAGCACACCGATGCCTCGCTCGTCCTCTGCGACGTGAACATGCCCAACATGAGCGGCATCGAGATGGTCGAGACGCTTCGGCGCGCCGGAAAAGGGGGGAACCTGACCTTCGTGATGCTCACCACAGAGGCCGAGCCCGAGCTCGTGCGGCGGGCGAAGGCATGCGGCGCGAAGGGGTGGATCGTGAAGCCGTTCAAGCCGGACCTGCTGCTTGCAGCGGTCCGGAAGCTGGTCGGCACCGCCTAGTCTGACGCGTTGCGGTAGCAGCTCGTAGGGTCCGGAGCGCCGCGGCAGGCGTTCGTGGCTCCTCCCCCGGCCCCCGCGAAGGGCCCCGTGCGCGGGCCCCTCATGACCAGCGGCTTGACACCTGTTCATGCGTGAGGGTACCCGTCCCGACCGATGGCGAAGAAACTGCGAAGCTCCGCGTCAGCCTCCGAGGCGCTGGCGTCCTCCGACGTCCCCTTGCCCGGTCTCGAGGCGCCCGACGCCCTCCCCCCCGCCTCCGCTGGCCGCACCGTGCCCGCCCGGCGCGCGACAGCGGAGTCCATGGCGTCGCGCCAGCGCGAGATCTCGGTCAGCGAGTTCTTCACGAAGAACCGCCACCTGCTCGGCTTCGACAACCCCGCCAAGGCGCTCCTGACGACGGTGAAGGAGGCGGTCGACAACTCGCTCGACGCATGCGAAGAGGCAGGAATCCTCCCGGAGCTCGTCGTCGAGATCATCGAGGTCGCCGAGGGGCGCTTTCGCGTCGCGGTGGAGGACAACGGCCCCGGTATCGTCAAGCCGCAGATTCCCAAGATCTTCGCGAAGCTGCTGTATGGCTCGAAGTTCCACCGGCTCAAGCAGTCACGCGGCCAGCAGGGGATCGGGATCAGCGCCGCCGGGCTCTACGGGCAGCTCACCACGGGCAAGCCGGTGGTCATCCTGTCGAAGATCGGCCGGGGGAAGCCGGCGCACCGCATCGAGCTCCGCATCGACACCAAGAGGAACCAGCCCGACGTCGTGCGCGACGACGTGGTCCCCTGGGAGAAGGAGAACGGCACGCGGGTCGAGATCGAGCTCGCAGCGGTCTTCCGCGGCGGCCGCACCGGCGTCGAGGCCTACCTCGAGCAGACCGTCGTGGCCAACCCCCACCTCGGCTTGACCTACCGCCCCCCGAAGGGCGACCCCATCGTCTACCCGCGCGTGACGGACGAGCTGCCGCGCGAGCCGCAGGAGATCAAGCCGCACCCGCACGGGGTCGAGCTCGGGATGCTCCTGAACATGCTCCAGGACTCGACGGGCAAGACGGTGAAGGAGGTTCTCATCGCTGACTTCTCGCGCGTCACGCAGTCGGTCGCCGAGCACATCTGCCGCATCGCGAAGGTCGACCCGAAGGCCGACGCCACGACCATCATGGGCGACGACGTCGAGCGGCTTCACAAGGCGCTCGGCGAGGTGAAGCTGATGGCCCCCCCCGCGTCGTGCATCGTCCCCATCGGTGAGGAGCTGCTCATCGCGGGGCTCGAGCGCCGCTTCAAGGACGCGTTCTACGTCTCGTCGACGCGGCCCCCGTCCGTGTACCGCGGCAACCCGTTCGTGGTCGAGGTCGGGCTCGCGTACGGCGGGAGCATGCCGGCCGACGAGCCGGCCGAGATCATGCGCTTCGCGAACCGCGTACCGCTGCAGTACCAGCCGAAGGCGTGCGCCATCAGCGAGGCGATCTACGACACCAACTGGCGGTCGTACGAGCTGTCGCAGCCGAAGGGGTCGCTCCCCGTCGGCCCGCTGGCCATCGTCGTCCACCTGGCGAGCGTCTGGGTGCCCTTCACCAGCGAGGCCAAGGAGGCCGTGGCCCACTACGACGATCTGCTCCGCGAGATGAAGCTCGCCGTGCAGGAGTGCGGCCGGAAGCTTGGCGCCCACCTCCGCGCGCGCGAGAAGGCGCTCTCCGACCAGAAGCGCCTCAGCCTCTTCCAGCGCTACATTCCCGAGGTGAGCGCCGCCATCGGCAGCATCCTCGGCGCGCCGAAGGACAAGATCGAGACGGCGTTCGTCCAGGCGCTCCCCAACTTCGTGCGGATGCTCGACAAGGGCGGCGGCGACGAGGGGCCGCCCTCACCCGGCGTGCCGAGCATGGCACCGCCCGAGGCGACGCAGGTGGACCTCAGCACCATCCCGCCGCCGCCGAGGGCGCCCGGCGCGAAGGCGAAGGCGAGCAAGGCCGCGCCGACGAAGCCGGCCACGAAGGCGAAGAAGAGGCGGTCGAGCCAGCTCGATCTCCTCGGGGAGTGACCGGAGCACCATGGCCGCCAAGAAGAAGCCCGAAGAGAAGCACCTCGCGCGCGCGACGACCGACAAGGTGACCCTCGCGAAGATCGAGCGCCTCGCCCAGGGGGCGCTGCGCGACGTCACCAAGGGGGACAATCCTACGCTGTCCATCCGCATGCGGGCGCTGTCGAACGTCTCGTTCAACGAGAAGAAGCGCATCATCGAGCTCGGTGACAAGGCTCAGCAGCGCGAGTTCTTCAACACGTCGATGGCGCGCAAGTTCATGCAGACGTTCCTCATCGCGAACGGCTGCAAGACGCTGATCGACGAGGGGAAGACCGTCAGCATTCGTCAGATGTTCTACATGACTAAGCACACCATCAAGGGGACCCACGAGAACACCTTCGAGGAGCAGGGGGAGAGCGACCCCATCATCGAGGACCTGGAGGTCGGGGTCGACGCCTTGCGCGAAGAGCTGCACCTGTTCGCCGACAAGAAGGGGACGCTCGCCGGCCCGATGGTCGTCGAGGACTCCGGCGACCGCATCGACCTCGGCAAGATGGGGCGCGGCGGCTGGAGCATCCCGAGCATCTGCGAACCGAGCCGGGTCAAGTTCCTGAAGAATGATGCCGAGTACATCCTCTTCGTGGAGAAGAACGCCATCTGGGAGCGTCTGAACGAGGACCGCTTCTGGAAGAACCACAAGTGCATCCTCATGACCACGGCCGGGCAGGCGACGCGCGGCGCCAGGCGGCTCCTGCAGCGCATGGCGACCGAGCTGAAGCTGCCGGTCTATGTCCTGGTCGACAACGACCCGTGGGGGCTCTACATCTACTCGGTCCTGAAGCAGGGCTCGATCAGCCTGGCGTACGAGTCGATGCGCCTCGCCGTGCCGAACGTCCGCTTCCTCGGCATGAGCTCCCACGACCACGCGAAGTTCAACCTGTCGTCGGCCGTCGAGATCAAGCTCAACGACAAGGACGTCGAGCGGGCGAGACAGATGAAGGCCTACCCGTGGTTCAAGGACAAGAAGTGGCAGAGAGAGATGGATGCCCTCCTCCACAACGGCTTCAAGATGGAGCTCGACGGTCTGCTCACAAAGAGTATCTCGTTCATCAGCGAGGACTACATCCCCAAGAAGCTGCGTGACCGCGACTACCTCGATTAGGCGACTGGTGGGCGACCGAGGCGAGGCGGTCCAGGCTAAGGCTCCAGGCTCGGCGGCCGTACTGGAGGGTTCGGGGGCCCACGCGCGATGATCACGGCAGTCGGGATCGACCTGGGGACCACGAATACGGTCGTGAGCGTCGTCCGCGACGGGCGGCCAGTGACCCTCGTGGACAGCGAGAACAGGCGCCTCATCCCGTCCATCGTCTCGTTTCACCCGAACGGCAAGGTGCTGGTCGGCGACTCCGCGAAGGAGCGGCGCATCATCGACCCGACGAGCACCGTCTACTCCGCCAAGCGGCTGATGGGTCGACCCTGGGGGAGCGTCGAGGTCGCGGGCGCGCGCAGCGCGATGCCGTTCGAGCTGGTCGAAGGGGGCGGGCACGAGGTGCTCGTCGCGGTCCGGGGGGAGGAGTACACGGTCCCCGAGATCAGTGCGTTCATCCTGCGACGGGCGAAGTCGATCGCCGAGGCCGCGCTCGGCGAGCCGGTGCGACAGGCGGTCGTCACCGTTCCGGCCAACTTCAACGACCCGCAGCGCGAGGCGACGAAGCTCGCGGGGAAGCTGGCGGGACTCGAGGTGCTCCGCATCCTGAACGAGCCGACGGCGGCCGCCCTGGCCTACGGCGAGGCGTCCGACGAGAAGGCGCGCCTCGCCGTCTATGACTTTGGCGGCGGGACGTTCGACGTGACCCTCCTCGACGTGGCCGACGGCGTCTTCCAGGTGGTGGCGACGGGAGGGGACACCGCGCTCGGCGGCGACGACCTCGACGAGCTCATCGCGGGCCAGATGCGCGAGTCGCTCCTCAAGCGCTTCCGGTTCGAGGTCCGTCACGACCCGACTGCGCGCGCCATGCTCAATGCGCGGGCGACCGACCTCAAGGTCGAGCTCTCGAGCAGCGAGCGGGCGGAGGTGGCGCTGAACAACATCGTCCGCGGCGAGGGGGGGGCGCTTGTTCCGGCGAGCTTTGGCATGGATCGGAGCGCCTTCGAGCGCCTTGCCGGCCCGATCATCGAGCGGACGATCGCGACCTGCACCGCGACCCTGGCGAAGGCCGGGCGGCCGGTGGCCGAGATCGACAGGGTCCTGCTGGTCGGAGGCTCGACCCGGATCCCGCTCGTGGGCCAGCGCGTCGAGTCCTACTTCGGGCAGAAGGTCTCGGCGCGCGTCAACCCGGACGAGATCGTCGCGCACGGGGCCGCGATCCAGGCCGCGGCGTTGACTGGCGGCGCCGAGGTAGCCCGTTCGTCCGTCCGTCCGCGCCCGTCGTTCTCCTTCGCCCTGGGCAGGGGTCTCAGCGAGTCCCCGCCGCCACCGTCCGGCACGCTGTCGCCGGTCTCGGAGCCGCCGCCTGTTCACCGATCGGGGCCGCCGTCGGTCGTCCAACCGGTCGACCCGCCGGTCGTCCCGCCTTCGCAGACGCCAGGCCCGCTGACGTCCGGCTCGTCCAGGCCGTCGGTCCCCGCCCGGGCCGGGTCGTCGAAGCCCCCGATGTCGGCCGACCAGGAGGCGCTGCTCAGGTCGTTCCTTGGAGTCCCGGCGGACACGCCCGCTCCGCGGCCTCCGTCGAGGCCTTCGGATCATGAGGACCTGCTCAAGGCGTTCCTCGGCGTCCCTGCGGACGCGCCACCATCCCGCCAGAAGCCGTCCGAGCGGCCGCAGGCAGCCGATATCGACGCCGAGCTCGCGGCATTTCTCGGCGCCGCGGGGCCCCCTACGGCGACGAGCTCGCCTCCGCTCCCACGAACGACGGCGAGGCCCGGCCCCGCCGCCGTCATCTCCGAGCTCCCCCCGGCCCCCGACCTCGACTTCCCGCCGCCGCGACGTCCGGCTCCGGCCTCGACGCGCCCCGCCGTTCCGGCCTCAGTTCCGGCTCCCGCCACCGCCCTGACGGCGCCGAGTCGGCCGGCCGCCCGTCCCGCCCCGCTCCTGGTCGACGTCACTCCGATGAGCCTGGGGGTCGAGACCGCCGGGGGCTTCTGCGACTTCATCATCCCGGGCAACTCCCCCGTCCCGTGCGACCGGACCCGCGTCTTCCGGACGGCGTCCGACGGGCAGACGTCGGTCATCGTGAAGATCTGCCAGGGCGAGTCCGGCCGCTTTGAAGAGAACACCGATCTCGGCAACGTCCGTCTGAGCGGCTTCCGCGCAGCGCCAAGGGGGGAGGTCGAGATCTCCGTGACGTTCGAGATCGACGCCGACGGCATCCTCAACGTTGCGGCGAGGGAGGGGTCCTCCGGCGGCTCGGCAGTGGCCCGCATCGAGCTGCACGGAGCGCAGACGGACGCCAGGAAGCTCCAGTCGATGATGGACCGCCAGGCGTCCAGCGAGGTGGTCTGATGGCAGGCGAGCTGACACCGGCGGCGATCCTCCGGGCTCTCGACGAGGCAAGCTACTACGAGATCCTCGGCGTCCCGCAGCACGCCGACCTCGACTGGATGCAGGAAGCCTTTCACCGGTTCGCCCTCGAGTATCACCCGGACCGGCACGTTCAGGCGCCAGCGGAGACCCGCGCCCTGGTCGGTCGGGTCTTCAAGCGCGGCACCGAGGCGTTCCACGTGCTCACCGACCCGAAGACCCGCGCCCTTTACGACGACGGGCTCACGCGAGGGCAGCTCCGCTTCGTCGCGGGGGAGGCGGCCAGCGCCGCGGTCGACGCGCGCCCGAAGATCCGGTCGCTCGAGGAGATTGCGGCGACTCCGAAGGCGAGAGAGCTCGCCCGGAGGGCGGACCGCCTGCTCGCGGCCGGGAGCGTGGAGCAGGCGCGGATCCTCCTCACGGACGCGGTCCAGGACGATTTCGAGAACGTCGAGCTTCAGGCTCGGCTGCGCGCGCTCTACACGGCCGAGGGGTTCGAGCGGCTCTCGGATGTCGACGAGGCCCCCTTCGAACGGTAGGCCGGTGGGCGACCGCCCCGGGGCGACCCGAAGGTGAGAGAGACGGGCCGCCGCGTCCGGACCGTCGACGACGCGCCAGCGCGCCAGGCCTCGCGCCATTTTCGCGCCAGGCGTCGCCAGAGCTGCGCTAAGCCTGACCCATGCCGCTCTTTCGCAAGATCCTGGTCGCCAATCGTGGGGAGATCGCCCGGCGCGTCATGCGCACATGCAAGCGCCTGGGCATCGCGACCGTCGCCGTCTACTCCGACGCCGACGCCGAAGCGCCGCACGTGCGCGACGCCGACGAGGCTGTCCACCTCGGCCCGCCCCCGCCGAAGGACTCGTACCTCAACATCGACGCGGTGCTCGCTGCGGTTCGCCAGACGGGCGCTGACGCGGTGCACCCCGGCTACGGCTTCCTGAGCGAGAAGTCCTCGTTCGCCGCGGCCGTGGCGGCTGCCGGGGTGACGTTCATCGGTCCGCCCCCCGCCGTGCTGGACGCGTTCGGCGACAAGATGAAGGCGAGGAGCGTCGCGCTGGCGGCGGGGACGTCGCCTGTCCCGGGGACCAACGAGCCGATCGCGATCGACACCGAGGCCGGCGTCACGCACGCCAAGGGGGTCGCCCGCGACGTCGGCTACCCGGTGGTCGTGAAGGCGGTAGGGGGCGGCGGCGGCATCGGAATGCAGGTGGTTCAGGACGAGGCCGGGCTCGAGCGCGCGCTCCGGAGCTGCTCGGACCGGGGAAAGGCCTCGTTCGCGGACGCCCGGGTCTACCTCGAGCGCTACGTGAGCAAGCCGCGCCACATCGAGGTGCAGGTCTTCGCCGACACGCACGGCCAGTCGTTCGCCCTCGGCGAACGCGAGTGCAGCGTGCAGCGGCGCCACCAGAAGATCGTCGAGGAGTCGCCGTCCGCGGCCCCGTTCTTCGAAGGAGAGGCGGGCGCGCGGCGGCGGCGGGAGTTGCACGAGTCGGCGCTCCGCGTCGTACGACGTGCCGGCTACGTCGGAGCGGGGACGTGCGAGTTCATCGCCGACGCCGAGGGGAGTCTCTTCTTCCTCGAGGTGAACGCGCGCCTGCAGGTGGAGCACCCCGTGACGGAGATGGTGACCGGCCTCGACCTCGTCGAGCTGCAGCTACGGGTTGCGGCGGGCGAACGGCTCCCGGATCTCTCGGCCACGACGCCGAGGGGGCACGCCATCGAAGCGCGCGTCTACGCGGAGGACCCGGCAAAGGGGTTCATCCCGAAGCCCGGCTCGATCGACGAGCTCGTGTGGGCGGGCGGGGAGGGGGAGGCGCAGTCGAAGGAGCTGCGCGTCGAGTCGGGCGTCGTCGTCGGAAGCAAGGTGACGCCGTTCTACGACCCGATGGTGGCGAAGATCGTCGCGTGGGGTGAGACGCGCGCCGACGCTATCCGCAGGCTCGACCTGGCCCTCGCCGGGACGACGATCGCCCCCTGCTGCACGAACGTGAGCTTCCTGCGCAAGCTCCTGGCGTCGGATGAGTTCAAGGCGGCGGACTACGACACCAAGTTCGCCGAGGTGCTCGCGAAGCGAGCCTGAGCCGGCCCGGGGTTACTCCTCCCGGTCAAACGGCACCACCCGGTGCTCGCCGAGGCGCGGGATGATGGCGCGGACCTTCTCCTCGAGCTCGGCGGCGGTGCCGACCACCACGACGAGCACGTCGTCGGCGGTGAGGCGCGCGGCGACCGCCGCGTTCGCCTGCGGGACCGTGACCTCGGCCAGGCGGGCGAGGTAGCCCGAGTAGTAGTCGGCCGGCAGGTCGAGCACCTCCACGTCGAGGGCCTGGTGCAGCCGCTTTGAAGCCGTGTCGATGTCGAACGCGTAGGAGCGGCCGAGGAACTTCTTGATGAACGAGAGCTCCCTGGCGTCGACCCCCTTCGCGACGAACGCCTCGAGGAGCTCGAGTTCGAGCGCGATGCACGAGGGGGCGTCCGTCGCAGCCGGGAACGTCCACATGGAGAACGCCTGGCGCTGCTTGTCGACCGAGAGGCGCGCGTAGGCGCCGTAGGACCAGCCCCGCTTCGATCGCACCTCGCGCATGAGCCGGGAAGTGAAGCTGCCGCCGAACACGGCGTTGGCGACGCTGAGGGCGACGTGGTCGTGGTCGTGGGGAGAGGTGCCGAGGCCGCCGATGAGGATCTGGGTCTGGGTGCGCTCCGGCTTGTCGACGAAGACGAGGCGGCGACCGGGGATGCGACCGGGCGCGCCGACAGGGTCCGGAACGCGCGGGCCTGCGGCCAGGGCGCCGGCGATGCGCTGGGCCAGGCTCTGAGCGCGCGTCGTCTCGACGTCGCCGCAGAAGCCGAGCGCCACGTTCCCCTGGACGAAGTGCGTCCGGTAGGCGGCGCGCACGTCCTCGAGCGCAAGGCCGGTCACGGTCTTGCGGGTCCCCGTCGCGCCGCGCGCGTACGGGTGCCCGGTGAAGACGCTCCGACGGAAGGCCTGCTGCGCCAGCGCACGGTCGCTGTCGCGCGCCTCGACCAGCTCGGCGAGCGTCTCGCGCTTCAGCCGATCGAGCTCGTCCTCGGGAAAGGCGGGCTCGCCGAGCAGCGCCGTCAGCAGGTCCACGAACGCGCCGAGGTTCCGCTCGATGACCTGACCGTGGATGGCGGACGACGAGACCGAGACCTCGGTGGAGAGCTCGGCGCCGAGGCGGTCGAGCTCGTCCTCGATTTCCTTCGCGGAGTGCGTACGCGAGCCGCGCCGCAGCATGCGGAACGCGAGCTTCGCAGCCCCCTCCTTGCCGGCCGGATCCGAGGCCGAGCCGCTCCGGAAGGCGATCGTGATCGACACCAGCGGCACCGCGTGGGACTCGGCGACGTGGAGAGAGCCTCCCCCGGCGAGGCCGAACCGCGTGACCTGGTCGCCGCGCGCGGCCTTCGCCTTGCGCACCGGGGCCTTCACCGGCGCGCTCAATGGGCCGCCTCCGCTTCGCCGGTCGCCGACCCGTCGGGCAGGACGCGGATGGTGGTCCTCCCGCGGTCGACGATGTACCTGCGCGCCGCCTTTCGGAGGTCGCTGGCCGTCATCCGCCGGTAGACCTCGAGGCGCTGGAACGCCGCGCTCGGATCGCCGAGCACGGTCTCGTAGAAGCCGATCTGCTCCGCTTTGCCGCCCATGGTCTCGAGCGACTGCAGGAGCCCCAGCTCGAGCCGGGCCTTCGCCCGGACCAGCTCGTCCGCGGTGACGACCTCGTCGCGCACGCGCGCCAGCTCGGCGTAGAGGACGGCCTCGATGTCGGCGATCGTCTTGCCGGTCCGGGCCGTCGCGTAGATCTCGTAGAGTCCGCCGTCCGCGAAGGTCGAGACCCAGGCGCGGAGGTCGGTGCAGATCTCGCCGACGGTGACGAGCGCCCGGTACAGGCGCGACGCCCGCCCTCCGAAGAGGACCTCGTTCAGGAGGGTGAGCGGCGCGTGGCCGACGTCACCGAGGGCCGGCCCGTGGTAGCCGACGAGCAGCTTCTCGGTGGCGGTCGGCTTCTTGATCTCGATGGATCGCGGCTCGAGCTGCGGCGGCTCCGGGCAGGCGTCATCGGGGGGGATCACGGCAGCGGAGAGCTCGCCGTAGGCGTCCCGGAGCTGCTCGAGGAGGCGCTTCTCGTTGAAGTCGCCGACGACGACGACCGTGGCGTTGTTGGGAGCGTAGAACGTCCGGTAGAAGGCGTCGCAGTCCTCCGGCGTGAACGCCTGGATGTCATCCATCCAGCCGATGGTCGGCCACTGGTAGGAGTGCTCGACGAACGCGGTCTTGTAGAGCAGCTCGCTCGCCGCCCCCTCGACGTCGTCGTCCACCCGGAAGCGTCGCTCGTTCGCCACGACCTCCTTCTCGCTCGTCACCTGCGCGTCGCGCAGGACGAGGTTGTGCATCCGATCCGACTCGAGCTTGATGACCAGGCCGAGGCGGTCCTTCGGCACGGACTCGTGGTAATACGTCCAGTCGACCCAGGTCGCCGCGTTCGACTCCGCGCCGCTCTCCTCGAGCTTCTTGTCGAACTCGCCCGCCTTGAGGTGCTCGGTCTCGTTGAACATGAGGTGCTCGAACAGGTGCGCGAGCCCCGTCTTGCCGGGCTTCTCGTGCCGCGAGCCGACCTTGAACCACGTGAAGTAGCTGACGACGGGGGCGGTCTGATCGAGCAGCAGGAGGACGGTCAGGCCGTTGGACAGGGCATAACGGACGACCTTCGAGGGGCCGAAGGCGTGCTCCCCGATGTAGTGGACCAGCGCCGAGCCCTTGCTCGAGGCGTTTACCGCTGCGGCGATGCGGTGGTGGATGTCGGCGACGGGCATCCTCCCCTCATAGAGCAACGCCTACGACGCGCCTAGGGCTTCGGCCAGGCCCTCCCATTTCGCGTTCGACAGGCCCCCGGGGGCGCGGTACTGGTCGACTCGAGCCCACGCGATGTCGAAGCGCTGGTACGTGAGAGAGGTGCCGGCGGCGGAGCCCGTCGGGCCGTTCAGCATCGCCGAGCTGCGCGAGCAGGTGCAGGGGGGGCGCTGGCGGGAGGCGCTCGTCGCCGCCGACGGAGACGCCGAGTGGCGCCCGCTGATGGCGGAGCTCGCCCAGTTCGACCCGGTCGGCGGCGCCGCCACGGCCGTCCAGGTCGCGGTCTCGCCCTCGTCGCGGGCGCGCGGGACGCAGCGCATCCCGTTCAGGGCGGCCCCCCCTTCATCCTCTTCGGCGGCAGCGACCGCCGCCCCGCGGCCGCGGATCTCGAACGCCGGGCTCCTCGTCCTGGCGACGGTCGGGGCGCTGCTCGTGGCTCTCGTCGTGTTCACCGTGACCGTCTTCGCCCGGCGGGGGACGACGAAGGACGTCTCTCAGGGGGTCGTCCGGGTCGTCATGCAGAGCGGCAGCGGGACGGGCTTCATGGTCGCCGGACCGGACGACCTCGCCTACGTGGCGACGGCCTACCACGTGGTCGCGAGCGGAGAGCGCATCCTCGTCGAGCAGACGCTCGAAGGCACCGGCGGACGGCACTACACGCAGGCCTACCCGGACGTCGAGGTCGTGGCCTTCGACGCTGACGCCGACGTCGCGGTCATCCGGCTGAACGGCGTCACGCGCGACCACTTCCGGACCTTCCCGCTGGCGGCCTCGGTCGTCACCGACGAGCCGGTGCTCTCCTACGGCTTCCCCGGGAGCAGCCTGGCGCACCGGTTCGGAATGGTCTCGAAGCCCGGGAAGGTGCTGAGCACCGTTCGTTTCCCGGTCGTCGACCACCGCACGGGGGACGTCCTCCGCAGCGACGCCATCGCCGGCCTGCTCGTCTCCGTCGACATCGAGCCCGGGTTCAGCGGCGGGCCGACGTGCAACGAGCGCGGCGACGTCGTCGGCGTGAACGTCACGAAGGACCTGGCCCACCGCGGACAGAACGGGGCTGTCGACGTCTCCGTCCTCCGGGAGATCCTCACGCACGTCAAGAAGGCGGCGGACCAGCGGGACCCGACGCTCGACGAGGTGAAGGAGCTCCTCGCCAGGGTCGAGCGTGAGTACCTCCTCCTCCCGCTCGACCGGCGTCGGGCCGCGCGAGAGGACGACTTCGTCAGCGCGAGCGACCTGCCGCGGGTCGGCGAGCTCATCACGACCGTCCGCCGCCTCGAGAACGACACGTCGCGCAAGGCGGACGGCAAGCTCTCGGGGGCCGCCGGGCTCGGGCTCGTGCTCGCGCGGCTCCCCGGGCGCCCGCTCGAGACCTACAGCGACCGGTCCACGCGCAAGGCGATGGCCGACTGCGAGGTGCGCGAGCGCGGGCTCCGCGAGTTCTTCGGCTCGATCGCGGCGCCGCGCGGGGCCGGGGCGCCGCCGTCCTCGGTCGCCGAGGACGCTCGAGCCAAGTGCAGCGAGCTCGCGTTCCGTCCCGTCGTCTGGGATCTGACCTCCCTGGCGCTCCAGTGGGACGGCCAGCCGCGCGAGATCACGGTGACCAAGGTCGAGGTCGTCGATCCCGATCGGCACGTCTACCGGGCGGCCGTGCGCTTCGCCCGCGTCGACCACCTCGTCGATGTCTGGCTCGGCGGGGACGGCGGTCGGCTCCGCCTGAAGCTCTTCGACGCGGACGGGGAGGCGTCGGGGCTGTCCGTCGCGCGCGAGGTCCCCGCGTCGGCGTTCGCCGGGACCTGGCGCCGCAGCGACCCCCGGATCGCGCACAGCCTCGCCCGGGGAGTCGACGCCGACGTGGAGAAGGACGAGACCCTGGCCGTGGCGATGACCGGCGACGGCGTCGCCAGCATCACGCACCAGTTTCATCGCCACGAGTACCTGAAGGGACGGTCGCGGCTCGCCTGCGGCGGCGCGGTCCTCTCGCTCGGGCTGGAGCAGAGCTTCACCGGAAACCTCGAGGGGGGGGCGGTCACCGCGACCCGGTCGAAGGACCCCAGGGCCGTCGGCGCGGACATGGCGCGCTGTTCGGAGGCCCTCGGCTACTCGCCGGACCTCGTCGTCGTCCTCAAGATCGTCGGCGACAAGCTGCTCGTCTACCGGACCGGCGGCGCCGAGTACCCCGAGGTCGCCGAGTTCACCCGGCAGCCCTGACGGCCGCGACCCGCCGGTCGCTCAGTCCACCTTCAGGATCGCGAGGAATGCCTTCTGGGGGATCTCGACGTTCCCCACCTGCTTCATGCGCTTCTTCCCCTCCTTCTGCTTCTCGAGGAGCTTGCGCTTCCTGCTGATGTCGCCGCCGTAGCACTTGGCGGTCACGTCCTTGCGGAGCGCCCGGACCGTCTCGCGGGCGATGATCTTCCCGCCGATCGCCGCCTGGATGGCCACCTCGTACTGCTGCTGCGGTACGAACTCCTTGAGCTTCTCGGCGAGCGAGCGGCCGCGGGTCTGGCTCTTCTCGCGGTGCGAGATGATGGAGAGGGCGTCGAGCGGGTCGCCGTTGACGAGGATGTCGACCTTCACCAGGTTGTCGGCCCGGTAGCCGATGAGCTCGTAGTCCATCGACGCGTAGCCGCGCGAGACGCTCTTCAGCTTGTCGTGGAAGTCGAAGAGCACCTCTCCGAAGGGGAGCTCGTACATGATGATGACCCGGTCCTTGCTGGGGTACTGCATCCCGAGCTGGACGCCGCGCTTCTCCTGGCAGAGCGCGAGCACCGCGCCGACGTGCTCGGCGGGGACGTGGATGCTCATCTTGACGATGGGCTCCTCGATCCGCTCGATCCACTGAGGGGAGGGGAGCTTCGCCGGGTTCTCGACCCGGAGCATGGTCCCGTCGGTCTTGTAGACGTTGTAGACGACGGAGGGGGCCGTCGTGATGAGGTCGAGGTTGAACTCGCGCTCGAGTCGCTCCTGGATGATCTCCATGTGGAGCAGGCCGAGGAAGCCGCAGCGGAAGCCGAAGCCGAGCGCCTCCGACGAGTCGGGCTCGAACGAGAACGCCGCGTCGTTCATGTGCAGCTTCTCGAGGGCGTCGCGCAGGCTCGGGTAGTCGGCGCTGTCGGTCGGGAAGATGCCCGCGAAGACCATGGGCTTCACGTCCTTGAAGCCGGGGAGCATGTCCTTGGCGGGCTTGCCCGCGTGCGTGACCGTGTCGCCGACCTTCGTGTCGTGGACGCTCCGGATGTTCCCCGCGAGGAAACCGACCTCGCCGGCGTTGATCTCGTCGAGCGAGACGGCGAACGGCTGGAAGCTCCCGAGCTCGGTGACCTCGTAGTCGCGCTTGGTCGCGAGGAAGCGGATCTTGTCCCCCTTCTTGATGGACCCGTCCACGACGCGCACCATAACCACGGCGCCGCGGTAGCTGTCGTACCAGGTGTCGAAGATGAGGGCTCGGAGCAGGCCGTCCGGGTCCCCCTTGGGCGGGGGGACCTTCTTCACGATCTGCTCGAGGATCTCGGGGACGCCGACGCCGCTCTTGCCGCTGGCGGAGATCGCCTCCGAGCAGTCGAGCCCGATGACGGCCTCTATCTGCTCGCGCGTCCCCTCGACGTCGCTGGACGGCAGGTCGACCTTGTTGAGGACGGGGAGGATCTCCAGCCCCTGGTCGAGCGCGAGGTAGACGTTGGCGAGGGTCTGGGCTTCGACGCCCTGCGTCGAGTCGACCACGAGGATGGCCCCCTCGCACGCGCTCAGCGACCGCGAGACCTCGTAGTTGAAGTCGACGTGGCCTGGCGTGTCGATCAGGTTCAGCTGGTAGGTCTCGCCGTCCTTCGCTTTGTAGGTGAGCCGGACGTTCTGCGCCTTGATCGTGATCCCGCGCTCGCGCTCGAGATCCATCTTGTCGAGGAGCTGCGGCTTGGCCTCCCGGTCGCTCACGGCGCCCGTGACCTGCAGGATGCGGTCGGCGAGCGTGCTCTTGCCGTGGTCGATGTGCGCGATGATGGAGAAGTTGCGGATGTGGCTTTGCGGGACGGACATGGCGCGGGGGAGAACCTACTTGTCGCGCCGCTCGGTGGCCACCGGCTGCTCGGCCTCCCGTGCGGCGTCACGGTGCTCGACGGGGGCGGGCTTGCCGAGGGGGAGCTGGCCCGGCAGGAGGTGGGCGTAGTGGCGCAGCACGAGGTCGATCCCCTCGCGGATGTAGACGGAGGTCGGGACCTTGGTTCGGTCGTGGAGCAGCTTCAGCTGCTCGTTCTGCTCGGGGGTCACGTAGATGGTCGTCGATATCTTCTTGCGTGACATGACCCGTGTCCTCGATGCCGCCGATCGCGTGTCCGTTCCACACCGTCCACGCGCCGAACGGTCGAGATACACTACGTGAACATATGTGACCGTTCAAGGTGGGTGCGGGGCTTGCGGCCGGGAGGGGAGCCCCGCTATGGTCCTCGGAGAGGGGCGTGTGCGCGAATCGTGGGCTCTCCACAACAACACCATGCGCCTGGAATCAGCGAGATGAACCTTCGAAGGGTCTTGGCGTGGTGCGTCGTAGCCGGGGCGTGGGTGCCGCTTTCCGCGGGGTGCGGCGGGGCGCAGGCCGTCGAGGGCCCCGCGAAGCCGACCGTGGCGGCGCCCGTCGTCGAGACCATCGACCATGAGCCGTGCGACCCCCGGGGTCACAAGCTCGAGACGTTCGACACGCGCGGTGACGGCAAGCCGGTGGTCACGAAGGTCGAGGACTCCTCGGGGCACGAGCTCTGCCGCATCACCGACATCAACCACGACGGCAAGGCCGACCTGTACGAGTACTTCGACGCCAACGGGGCGCTCCGCCGGCTCGAGGCCGACTACGACGCCAACGGGACGATCGACGCGATCGAGGTCTACGAGGACGGCAAGCTCCTCAAGCGGGAGTACGACACCACCGGCCAGCACCGCGTCGACACCTGGGACTACTTCGACAAGGCGACCGGCAAGCGCCTGCGCCGCGAGCGCGACACGACGAACGACGGCAAGGTCGACCAGTGGTGGACGTGGGACGGCGACCGGATCTCGATCGCCGTCGACCGCAACGGTGACGGCCAGCCCGACCCGTCGGGGGCGATCGTCCTCGACGCGAAGACGGGCGAGCCGGTGAAGGAAAGCAAGCCCGCGCCCGCCGCGTCGGCCCCCCCCGCCGGGTCGGCAGCCCCCGCCGGCGCCGCGCCCGCCTCATCGACGGCTCCTGCCGCCTCCGCGGCGCCTGCCGGCCCCGTCAGCGCTGCGCCCGCCGCGCCCGCTGCCCCCGCACCGTCGGCCTCGACCGCGCCCGCCGCCTCGGCGCCCTCCGCGCCCGCTGCCCCCGCCCCGTCGACCGCGCCCGCCGCCCCGGCCCCCTCCGCGCCCCCGAGCCCGCCTCCTGCCGCCAGCGGAGACAAGAAGTGAAGACCACCGCCCGCATCGCCAGCCTCCTGCTCGTCGCGTCCTGCGGCGGCTCCCCTCCGGCGAAGTCGACCGCCCCGGCGGCGCCTGTCGGCGTCGGCAAGGTCACCGTCATCGACCCGAGCAAGTGGCCGGCGGACGACCGCTCGATGTGCGACTGGAAGGGGAAGCCCGACCTCGAGGTGAGCGAGACGGCCGGCCCCGGGGCGCTGAAGCCCAACGTGCGCCGCGTCTACAAGACCTTCGGCGAGGGGGACGGCCGCCACAAGAGCATCGTCTGCCGCGAGATCGACACGAACCTCGACGGCATCAAGGACGTCGTCCGCACGTTCAACGCGAAGGGGGAGGCCATCCACGAGGAGGCCGACACCAACTACGACGGCAAGCTCGACATCTGGGTCTCGTTCGTGAACGGGCGGATCAGCGAGGAGGACATCGACAGCAACTTCAGCGGCAAGGTCGACGTCTGGAAGTACTACGTCGACGGCGAGCTCTCCCGCATCAAGCGCGACACCAACGGCGACGGCAAGCCGGACATCTGGGAGATCTACGTCAAGGGGAAGCTCGACCGGATCGGCGTCGACACCGGCTTCGACGGGCACGTCGACCGCTGGGATCGCGACCTCGTGGCCCAGCGGGCGGCCGACGAGGCCGAGGGGAAGGCGAGGCTGGCGATGCAGGCCGCCCAGGCGGACGCCGGGGCACCGGGCGAGAGCGGGACGGGCCCCGACACCGGCGCCAAGGCCGTGAAGACCAAGAAGGCGGCCCGGACCAAGAAGTAGCCGCGGCCGGCGGGCACCGCGTCGCCGGCGCCGGGCGCTACGGGGCGCTCGTCCCCTCGCGGCCGTAGACGTCCTCCAGGCGGACCACGTCGTCGAGCTCCGGGGTCGAGACCTCGACCACGTCGACGTCCGTGACCGCCACCATCCGGTGGATCGTCTTCGGGAGACAGTGGAACGTGTCGAGGGCCTTCATGCGGATCGTCCGCAGCTCGGCGCCCGCCCCGACCTCGAGGTCCATCTCCCCCGTCTGGACGAGGAAGGTCTCCTCCTTCTTGTTGTGGTACTGACGCGAGAGCTTCTGGCCCGCCGTGATGTGCAGGATCTTGCCGACGTACGCCCCGGCCTCGGCCCAGATAAGCTCGTAACCCCACGGTTTCTCCACGCGTCGCATCCGTCGTCTCCTCGCGTCCCCAGCCAACCCTCTGAACCCGCCACGATACACCTACCCATGAGCGAAGAGCGACTCCAGAAGATCCTCGCCCACGCCGGCGTCGCCTCCAGGCGCGCGGCCGAGGCCATCATCACCGCCGGGCGCGTCCGCGTGAACGGCCGCGTCGTCACCGAGCTCGGGACCAAGGCCGACCCCCGCAAGGACAAGGTGGAGCTCGACGGGACGCGGCTCGTGGCCGAGACGCCGGTCTACCTCGCGCTCCACAAGCCGCGAGGGGTCGTCTCGACCATGAGCGACCCGGAGGGGCGCCTCACGGTGAAGGACTTCCTGAAGGACGTCTCGGCCCGGGTCTACCCGGTCGGCCGCCTCGACTACGCGACGAGCGGGCTCCTCCTCGTGACCAACGACGGCGAGTTCTCGGACGGGCTCCTCCACCCCAAGCGCGAGGTGCCGAAGACGTACATCGTGAAGCTGGCGGGGGCGATGGGGCTCGAGGACCTGAAGCTCTGGAGCAAGGGGGTCGAGCTCGACGACGGCCCGACCAAGCCGGCGAAGGTGACGCTCATCCGCTTCGAGGGGGACAAGACCTGGATCGAGCTGACCATCAAGGAGGGGCGCAACCAGCAGGTCCGGAGGATGGGCGAGGCCACGGGCTTCCCCGTCATGCGCCTGGTCCGGTCGAGCTTCGCCGGCATCTCGTCCGACGGGCTGAAGCCGGGGGCGTGGCGCCACCTGACGCGCGACGAGCTGCAGAACCTGAAGAAGACCTACGGCGTCCCGACCTCGCTCCCCGCGCCGGTCGCGCCGGCCGAGGCGCCGCCGGCGAAGGCCGGGCGGGTCCGCAGGGTGGCAGGGGTCGACGCGCGCGGGCGGGCTCACGGCCGGTCGGCGGAGCGAGCGCAGCCCGACAAGGCCTCGGCCGACACCCGGTCGCCGCGGTTCGGGGGCGGCTCGCCGGGGCGACGCGGGTACGAGGTCAAGGAGGACTGGGGGGGCGGAGCGCAGCGCGGACGGACCCGGAGCGAGGGGCCGAGCGAGCGCGGGCCGTCGCGCGGCGGCGGCGGACGCGAAGGGGCGCAGCGGGGCGTCGGGCGCGGGTCGAGCCGCGGGGGCTCGTCTTCCGGAGGCGAGGGGGCCGAGAGGTCGCGCCCCGGCGGACGCGGGCGGGCGACCCCCACGACCGGGACGGGGGGCGGCGTCGGGGCGAAGGACGACGGCGCGGGCTACCGCCTGCAGCGCGGACGCAAGCGCTGACCCGCTCGTTCTAGGCCAGCTCCCTCATCGCGCGGAGCAGGTCGTCGATCGAGGCGTCATCGCCGCGGTCGAGCGCCAGCGTCGACCGGGCGAGGGCGTCGGTCAGGGCGTGCGAGTCGAGGTCGCCGGGGGTCGCCAGCGAGATCGCCAGCTCGGCGCGCGAGACCTCCCCGACGAGCGCGGAGAGATCGGCCGCGTCGAGCCCCGACGCGCGCGCCCGGTCCGAGACCTCGCCGGCCGCGCTGGCGACGGCGTCCATCTCCTCGCGCGCCGTCAGCCGCACCCGCACCACCAGGAGCCGCTCGAGCACCGCGGAGTAGGCGCCGGTCACGGCGTCGAGGTCGCGCACCGCCCCTCCCCACGGGTCGGCCGGGTCGTCCGGGTCACGCCGCGGCTCGAGGGCGGCGAGGGTGGCGCGCGCGCTCTCGGCGTCGGCGAGGAAGGAGCGGATCTCCTCCGCCGCCACCTCGATGCGGGCCGGCTCCTCGCCCAGGTCCTTCGTCGCGTCGTGCGGGCGTCGCCGGAGGAGCCGCTTCACCGGGGCGGTGCACGCGAGGCGGAACGCCGCCGTCGCGGCCGCGGTCAGGATCTTCCCCCCGAGGTGGAGCTTCGTCGTGAGGTCGTCGTGCGCCCCGGCGAGGTCGCGCCCGAGGTCGGTCCCGGAGGCGGCGTCGTTCATGGCGGCGAGCTGGATGGTCAACGCCGCGCGCGACCGCCCGAGCCGGTCGAGCGAGGTCCGGAGCCGGCGGACCGCGGCGTCGGCCTCTTCGACCTCGGCGCGGAGATCCTCCCCGTCCAGGTAGGCCTGCCTCCCGGTGTCGAGCCGCTTCACGTCCTCGGCCCGGGCGCTCTCGAGCCGCCTCGCCTGCGCCACGCGCGCGTCCCCCGCCGCCCGGAGGCCGCGCGCGACCCCCGTCCAGACGAGCCCCATCGTCGAGCCGGCCGCGGCGGCGGTCGCCAGCGCGAGCGCCAGGGTGGGGAGGAGCTCCCCGAGCGAGCCGGGGCTCCCCACGCGGAGCCCGGCGAGGGCCAGGGTCAAGGTCACGACGCCCGTCGCGAAGGCGAGGGGGCGCGCCCCCCGGCCGCTCGTGGGCCCTCGGAGCGCCGGGGTGAGCGTCACGGCGAGGTACGCCGCCGCGGTGAGCGCGAGGACGACGAGGGCCAGCGCCACCGTCGACCCGAGCGTCGTGACGAGGGTGCCGAGGAGCCAGATCTCGATCATCGGCCGCGGCTCACAGCGCGATCTCTCGCGCCTTCATCCCGAGGGTCTCCTTGCGGAGCTTCACCTGGAAGCTCTTGCCGTCCCAGACGACCGTGTGGAGCACGAAGGCGACGTCGCGCCCCGGCGGGTCGCTCTTCCACCGGACCGCCCAGCGGAGGTGCTCGAGGTCCGCCGTCGGCAGGAGGAGCGCCGTCAGGGCGACCGGCAGCGCGCTCGTCGCCTCGCCGACCGGCGCCTCCTTGTCCCCCTCGAGGCCGACGAGCGAGAGCGACGCGTCGAAGTCCTCCCAGGTCAGGATCTGCAGCGCGGCCGGGGCGTTCAGCACCTGCAGCTCCTTCAGCTTCCGCGCCACGCTCTCCTTCTGCCCGGCGGGGGCCGTGTCGTCCGCGAGCAGGCGGGCGAGGCGGCTGGCCGAGAGGAGGCGCGCCCAGGCCCGTGGGTCGTTCGGCCCCGGGGTCCCCTCGGCGGTCGAGA
>Ga0316217_10002458_pt1 | contig 22252 bp, 12 predicted proteins | sample 1anoAmetaG_FD_203633 | JGI IMG/M metagenome (GOLD analysis project Ga0316217, IMG submission 203633) | Freshwater microbial communities from Trout Bog Lake, Wisconsin, USA - 1anoA | ecosystem: Environmental > Aquatic > Freshwater > Lake > Hypolimnion/Profundal zone | place: USA: Wisconsin...
GGCAACTTGCGCGTTGGTAAGTTGCAAGGCTGGGTCACCGCGTACCGGTGGCCGGTTTACTTCTTTGTCGCGGTCGGATTCTGGAATCTGGTCGGGGCCGGGTTATTTGGGTTTTTCATCAACCCGCCGATTGCGCTGTACTATATGCAAGGACTGAACACCACCCCGCTCCATGGGCATGCCGCGTTGTTTGGCGTGTACGGGATGCTTGGCATTGGGCTGATGTTGTTTTGTCTCCGCGGGTTGAGCGATCACCGGGAATGGAAGACCGGCCCGCTCCGGTTTGCGTTCTGGGCACTCAACATCGGGCTCGGCTTGATGGTGCTGCTCAGCCTCTTGCCGGTCGGCCTACTGCAAACCGTCGCCAGCGTCAATCATGGCACGTGGTATGCCCGGTCGGCGGAATTCATGCAAACCGACCTGATGATCAAATTGCGTTGGCTGCGCGTCCTCGGCGATAGCATCTTCGGCCTTGGCGCGCTCGTGTTGGGCTGGTTTGTGATTGGACTAAAGACCGGTTGGTCAACAAAATGAACCTGCCCCGCGAGCACGGCGCGTGGGGGATTTTGTTAATCCCCTTCGCGACCGCCGCCGGGATCGCCGGCGTCTTCAACGTGCCGGTCGCGTTGTTGCTGGTGAGCGTGCTCTGTTTTTATTTGGCGCGGACGAGTTTTCTGAAAGGCGATTACCGGTGGCTGGTCGGATTGCTGGTCGCCAGTCTGGTCGCGGCGGCGCCAGTGGTCGTGGTCTGGCAGCGCTGGTGGCTCGTCGCGTTTGGGGCCGGTGTGGCGCCGGTGGCGCTGCGCCGGACCGACCGTAGCGTTGCTGTGCAATTGGCGGCAGTGGCCGGACTGACGTTGACCGCGCCGATCACATGGTATGTGGCAACCGGTTCGCTGGGCTGGCCGGCCTGGCGACTGTGGGTGTTGAACGCGTTGTATTTTGCCGGCCGCGTGTTGTACGTCAAAATGCACATCGCCGCGGCGATGCAGCGCGGCGCCAGTCGGCTCCGGCTCGGCGCCCCGACGCTGGCCTACCATGGCGCGCTCGCCGGCGTGGCGGCGTGCTGGTGGCCGGTCGGGCTGGCGTTCGTGCCGGCCATGTTTCACGCGGTTGTCGGTGTGCTGCGGTTGACGCCGGTCTTGCGGATCAAACGGCTCGCGTGGACGGAAGTGGCGGCAGCGGTGGTGTTCGGGTCGAGTTTGATTGCCGTGACGCGGATCTTCCAGTGCCCGACCGGCCACTGAGCCCGGGTCGCGTGCGGCGGGGGAACTCAGAGAAGCAACCGGCGGACATCGGCGAAATCATGGGCGATGTAGTCGGCTTGGCGGAGTTGGGCGGCGGTCTGGCCGGTGGTGAGGCCGATCACCGTGAGGCCGGCGGCTTTGGCAGCGGTGACGCCGGGTGGACTGTCTTCGATAGCACAGCAATTACCGGGCGGAAGGCCAAGCCGGCGGGCGGCGGTAAGGTAAACTTCGGGGTCGGGTTTGAAGTGTTGGACGGCGTCGCCGCCGACGGTGACTTTGAAGTATTGGGTGAGGCCGGCCACTTCGAGGACGACGTTGATGACTTCCTGCCGGGAACTGGAGGCGATGGCGAGCGGGTAGCGTCGGGCCAACGCCGGGATGAGTTCGGGAAGGTGCCGGTCAATCGGGCGGTGGTGGCGAATAAGCCGGTAGAGATGCTGGAGTTTCCGGGCATGCAGTTCGGCGGGCGATTCGGGCCGGGGATGTTTGGCGAGGAAGTCGCGGAGGAAAATGCGGTCGGCAATGCCGAGGTAATCCCGGTAAATCATGCCGTGGGTGCGCGCGAGGCCGAGATCGGCAAACAACGCTTCCCAAGCCTGGGCGTGGAGTGGTTCGCTGTCAATCAGCACGCCGTCGAGGTCGAAGATCACGGCTTGGAAGCGTGGAGGTTTGGCAGGTTGGCTGGGGGAAATGCCGTGGTCCGCCTGCTGCTGCTTGCCCTGCTTCCAATCTTCCATTTTCCCAGTCCTCTAATTCTCAGTCACGGATGACGGTGACACGGATGTCAGTGGCGGGTTTGAGGAGCCGGTGGAGGATGAAACTGACGAAGCTGATGACGAGCGCGGCGCCGACCGCCGTCCAGAAGCCGGCCACATGGAAGCCCGGGAGGAGCCAGCTCACCACTTTTAACATGGTGGCGTTGACGACAAACGTGAAGAGGCCGAGCGAGAGGATGTTGAACGGGAGCGTGAGGAGCAGAATGAGCGGGCGGAGGTAGGCGTTGACGAGGGCGAGGAGGATCGCGCCGCCGACAACGGCTTGCCAGGTGTCGAAGTGGATGCCGGCAAAGAGCCGGTCCACGATGACGAGCGCGAGGATGTCAATCGCGAGGTTGGTCAACAGGCTGAGGAGACGCTTGCCCATGCCGGTGGCTCAGAGTTTCCACTTGATGGTGCAGCCGATGGCGTGGGTGACCGGGTTGTCGACGGGCCGGCCCGCCAGCACGGCGGTGATGGCTGCGCGCAAATCGTGGGACCGGGCTTTTTCGGGATGCTGCCAGTTGTCGTCCACGCGGCCGATATAGCGGACATTGAATTGGGCGTCGAGGACGTAGGCTTCGGGCGTGTACTCCGCGCCGTAGGCGTGGGCGACGCGTTGGGTCTCGTCGCGCAAGTAGGGGAAATTGAACTGGTGATGCTGGGCGTACTTGATCATGCTGTCGAAGCTGTCTTCGGGGTACCCGGCGGAGTCGTTGGGATTGATGGCAATGAATTGGACGGCTTGGTCGGCGTAGTCGTGTTGGAGAGCGATGAGCCGGTTGGCGTAGGCTTGCGCGTAGGGGCAATGGTTGCAGGTGAAGACGACGACGACCACCCGCTTGCCGGTGCAGGACGCCAACGACAGGTCATGGCTGTCCAGACCCGGTAAGACGAAATTGGGCGCGCGTTGGCCAATGACAAGCTTCTTCATGCTGGTATCTACCCTAGCGCTGCCGGCGCAAACGTCAAGACCAGTCAGCAAACCGCCTGTTTGAAAATTGCGAACCCGCGCCTTGCCGCTTCGGTCAATGATCGGTTAAGCGCTGGCAAATTCGTGCCGCAACAACAGATTGACGCTGGCCGTCCAGGTGTAACCCTGGTCACGCAGGCCCTGACCGGTCCGCGCGTCGTAATTTTCGTAATGCCCGCCGGCGCTGTCCACCATTTGGCAAAACGCTCCGGCAATGCGGCCGGCCAGCGCCGGGTTACCAGCGGCGCGCAGACCGTCCACAACCAAATACGTGCTCGGCGCCCAGATCGGGCCGCGCCAGTAGCCGTCGCTCAGATATTTGGGACTGGCCGGCATTTCAGTTGCCGGACCGTGCGCGGTCAGAAAATTCTTTTCCAGTCGGTCGACCAGTTGCCGGCAACGCGCCGGTCCCAGCCGGTTGCCCAGCACCAGCGGCATCAGCAACAATAAACTTGTCGGTGCCGGATCATATTGGTGCGTGCGGCTGACCGGGGCGACGAATTGGCCATCGCGCCAGCAATGTTCTAGCAATTGTTCCAGCAGCTTGCCGGCGCGCGCGATCCATTTTTTGGCCAGCGCGGTTTTTCCAAGTTTCGTCGCGATGCCGGCGAGCGTTTCCATTTGCAGGACGAGAAACGCCGGCAAGTCGGGCGATTCGGGACAGATGGCCGGGTCGAAAACCGTCGAATTGTCCCAGCCGCTGTCGCAGCCTTGGATGTAGTTGGGCACGCCATCCTGATCGGTGTCCCGGTATTCAAACCACCAGTTGGTGAACAGTTCGAGCCGGTTGTACAAATCTGCCAGCGTCGCCCGGTCCAACTCGTGCGCGGCGAGAATTTTCTGGAGACACCAACCGTGAATCGGCGGCTTGGTCACCAGCCATGTCGCCTCGCTCATGGTCATCCGATCCGGCAACTGGCCGGTCGGGAGTTGAAAATCAAACGGCAACAGGAATTGGTCGAGCGCGAGTTTCAAATTCGCCGGCGCCAACGCCAGCGCATTGAAACAATGATCCCACGACCAAATCGCCGCCATGTGGGCTTTTGACATATAAATCGCATCGCGCTTCAGGCGGCCTTCGGCGCGCACGCCGCACGCCCAGAGGTTGTACCACGCCAACTCTGCCATTGCGCCCCGGGCCGGCGGCATCTTCGCGCGAAATGTTTTCCATTCCTGGCGGCCGGCGCGGAGATCCGACTCCACATCCGGACTTTCACAGGGCATCGCCCGCTCGACCGGCAACACCAGCAGCGACGTCAACAGCTGCCCGCCCGCACAGCGCGCCAGCAATTCCACTTTGGTGACGCGCTGGATCCCGTCCGCATGCATGTACCGGTCGAAATGCAATTCGCCGCGGCCCCGGTGCAGCTCGATCGAAGTGAAACTCTGCCCGTTCGGGAAATGAAACTTGAAGCGCTGGTCCGCCTCCTGAAAACCGTAGCCCGCGCCGCCGAATTTCCCGCCGTCGAGCAGAATCACGACATCCAAGCCGGCACTTGCGATAACCAGGCTGTCGTCGCCGCGGAGATACAACTGCGCCGTGCCCTCTGCCGCGCGGACATGCACGACGTGCGGCTCCGCCGTAATGACCGCCGGCACGGCACACAAAAATTTCAACCGCAGCAACCGTTCGCGGCCGCTGTATTGCCGGATGTGCCGCACAATCAAATCGCCGTCCACAATCCCCAGCGACAATCGCGACCCAAACCGGCTGAACGGCGTTGAAGTAATATCTAAATTCATAGTTGATCTCACGGCAACCACGGACAGAAATTTCGCTGGGCGACTGTGTCGGAATCGGCATTGACCGCCCAGTTCGTCGTAGCCGGCATGTATTCGACGTGACCATCGTTAAAAAGATAGTTTGCTCCGCCCGGCATCGGCGGCATATGAAACCGGTTGGCATCCCACCAGACGTTGTTTAACATTTTTGGAATATTGAACCCGCAGCAGTGCCGCATATATTCGTGATACCGGGGGAATCGGCCATCGGAGGCTGAGGCTGTGCCATATTCTGGGGCAATGCCAGTGTCAATCATCACGGTTTCGGTGACGGTGACGATTGGGTGCAGCAAATCCGAGGCTCGGTAAGCAATTCCGGTTCCTCCCGATGGCGTTCCCGGCGACCGATACACCCAGTCGCCGTTGAGCAGGACATTCAACGAATACTGCGGTGTACCGGTATTGAGGTCATTCGGATTGGTCGGAGCATGCGCCAGCGCTGGATAAACCGGGCAATTAAAAATGCTTTGGTTACGAATCGAAGGCAGATTCTGCCACTTGCCGCCAAACGGCCAGACCCAACCATTGGGATCCGGTATCCGCCATTTGCCAATTGCACCGTTGATCACGTACGCGGTCAGATATTCCTGCCAGTAATACCCCGGCCAAATACTGCAAGTCGGAGGGTAATATTGGTTTTGATCGTCAAGGTACAACGCCATTGAGCTGCTGATCTGCCGCATGTTGCTCGAACAGACTGCGATCTTCGAACGGTCTTTGGCGCGCGCAATCGCCGGCAGCAGCAGCGCCGCCAGAATCGCAATGATAGCAATCACGACCAATAGCTCGATCAACGTAAACGACCGCCGCGCTCCATTTTGATGTTCATTAAATTTAGGCATCTTGCAAGAGGTCGTTGACTGTGCGAACCGTGACCGCTTCCGCCGGGCCAGTTAAGATAACCGCTTGCGTTTCTCCCGGCAAGAGATGGAAGTAATTGTCATCCGGGATCGCGGTGCCGGCTTCAATCTCCACGAACAACGCCAGCGTCCGGGCTTCCAGTTTCAGCGTCGTTCCAAGTCGTTCGACGCGCAAGGGATTTGCGGTCAGTTCCAGGTGCTTGGGTTCACCAATCCAGTGCAGATCGCGACTGATCACGGTCCCGTGCTCGTCCAAAAGTTCCGCCACCAAGACATGCCGGCGGGAGTCGAACTTCATCAGTTCCGCCATGCTCACGCTGAATTGCAAAGCGGCGCTGTTCGGTGGGACGTGGGCCGGCCCCGTCTTTTCCCAGACGGCCTGACCATGGAAAGTGAGATACCGCACGCGCACCGTGCCGGTAATTTCTGTCAGGGTGTCATTGACCAGATGGATGGTGCGATCCAACTTGGTCCACGGCTCAGACTGGTGCAACTGCCAGAGCTCGGTGGTGTTCGGTGGCAGTTGAATTTGAATAGTCAGCAATACCGGCGCGAACACCCGGCGCGTTTCGTACCACCCCGCTTTAGGCCGGTCACCGTAGTCCACCAACGACCAACTAAAGACCGGCCAGCAGTCGTTCAATTGCCAAATCAATGTGCCGGCCGTGAGCCATTTGCGGCGGCGCCAGTGGGTAATGGCCAACCGGAGGCCGAGACATTGGGTGATGTTGCCGCCGTACAGCCACCAATCAAATTTGGATGATAGCGGAAAGTGCGCCGCGATGTACCGGTTGTTGCGGGCGAATTTTTCGGACTGTTTGCTATGGACTTCCAAGACCGCCGACCACGGTCGCTGGTCTTCGGGCAACGTGACCTGATCCAGCGTGGGGCGCGTGGGCGGCCCTTGAACGGCGAATTCACTGAGAAATTTTCCACGCACAGTGAGGTAGGCGTAAAACGTCGCCCAGTTTGGCCAGACTTTGTAACTGTGACAGTCGCCGAATAATTCCTCCGGGCGTTTATCGCCCGGGCCGGCATAGGGACTGCCGGCCCAGTATGGCCGCGACGGATCCAGTTCGTCGCAGAGCCGCGGCAGAATTTCATCGTAATACAGAAATCCCTTCCAACCGTGCGGCTTGGCCCAATGGCATTCGTTGTTGCCGCACCACGCAATCAGCGAAGGAAAATTTCGCAGGTCACGGATGGCTTGGTTTGCTTCGGCGACGACATTGTCGCGGAATTCGTCGTATTCCGGGTAGGACGCACACGCGAATGGAAAATCCTGCCAGACCATGATTCCGAGTTCGTCGCAGAGTTCGTAAAAAGCCCCGGTTTCATAAATTCCGCCGCCCCAAACCCGGAGCATGTTCATGCCGGCACGCGCCGCCCATTCGAGATTGCGCCGGTAGTGATCAGTCGACACCCGCGACAAAAACTGGTCCGCAGGAATCCAATTTGCGCCTTTGGCAAAAATCGGAATCCCGTTGATGACGAAGATAAACGATTCCCCTTCGGCATCGGATTGCCGGCGTAATTCGATTGTGCGAAAGCCAAAGGGTTGCGTGTCGCGCAACTCAAATGCCGGGCCTGCCACCTGCGCTTCCACCCGGTACCGGTCCGGTGCGCCATAACCGAGCGGCCACCAAAGCCGTGGGTTGGGCACAGTCAGTGTGAGCGTGCAGCGATTCACGCCCGGCGTCAACGTTACCTGAGTCTGCCCAGTGGCGACGGTAGCGTCACCTGCGTGTGGCAATATCGTCACACTCAGGCGGGCGCTGCCGGCGATGGTGGCCAAAACCTCGGCTTGCACTTCGACCTTGGCTTGCTCCGACTGAATCTCCAGCGCCCGAACATAAACACTGACTAGCCGCGCACCGCTCCAAGCTTCCAGCCGCACCGACCGCCAAATTCCGATGGAGGTGATGTTCGGTCCCCAGTCCCACCCGGTTGAATATTGCGCCTTCCGGGCTTGGCTGATGTGATTGTGCCCGCCCGGAAAAAATCCGTGACGGTCGTGGTGTTCTTGCAATACTTGATGGGGGGCGCGCAACCCAATGAGCAGCTCGTTCACGCCTGGCCGCAGCAACTGGCGAATGTCGAATCGAAACTGTCGGAACATATTGTCCGCAGTGCCAAGCGGCTGGCCGTTCAGGAAGATCGTGGCAAAGGTATCCAGACCGTCACAAACCAACTCGATGCGTTCGCTTTGCAGAAGTTCGCCCGGCACTTGGAACGATTTGCGATACCACCAGTCTCGCGCGTGAACCCATTGAGATTTTTGCTCATTATCCCGGAAGAATGGGTCCGCCAGCTGGCCCTGCCGCATGAGATCAAGATGGACATCACCGGGAACTTGGGCCGAAATCCATTCTGGTTCCGCGCCGGTTTGCTGAAGAATTTGCGCAGCAGCCAAGCTGCCGGCAACGACGCCTTGCAGTTTCCATGGGCCGTCGAGTTCTAGAACTGGTTGATTCATTTTTTCTCGCTCGTTGGCGGGACCGGCGGCTTCACGGTCAGCACCCGCGCCTCGTAATCAGGGCAGATCAACTGGCCATCCCGGTACAACCCGCCCAACACGGTATAAATCCCGGGGGTGACATTGGCGGCGAGTGTGGCCGTGAGCCGAACGGTTATCTCGCTTTGCGCCGGCACCGTCACGTCCTGTTCCGCCGGTTCCGCTTTGACACCGACCGGCGCAATGGCGCGGAACCGGGCCGTCAGTTGGTGCGGCTCGATGTTGTGGATGGTGTAACTCAACTCCGTCGTCGCCCCGGCTTCCTTGGTGTGCTTGCGCGGCAAATCGCGCACAAAAAACGCCGCCGCCTTGCCCGGCGCCGCACCGAGGACATCGATCGCGCGGAGGCACGACTCCCGATGAGTCCAGTTGGAGCCGGGGATGTTCTTCGGATTGTGGGCGAAGTTGGTGTCATAAATCATGACCCGCACCCGGTCAGTCGTAACCGGCGCGAACCGGTGTTCGTGAACCCAGTTGTTGTAATTACTCCGGACTTGCCCAACGGTTTTCCAGTCGCCGGCAACGAACACTTGGATGTCCCAATCGCGGAGCGTGTGTTCCCAGGCACCGTAGTCGCCGTACACGCGCACGCTCGCCACCGGCTGCGGCGCCGGCAACTTGACCTCAAACCAATTGGGGAATTGATTGTAATCCGTCTCACTTTCCCGCCAACCGAGCCGGCCGCCGTCAAACGGCGACACGCTGCTGTAACCGGACCAATCCCCGCTCAGCGCCGCCGTTACCGGTACATCGAAAGTGGTTGGCTTGCGTTTTTTGTCCGGGGTGGTGTACACCGACGACGCGCTCGCCGTCGCACCGAGCGTGGCCAACGCGAGATTCGGTTCGACCGGCAATCCATCGTAATCCGGCTCGAAATGCTTGCCGGCCGCCGCGACCACGTACAGCGGATCGCCACTCGCCGGCAAGATCAACCGACCATTTGCCGGCACGACGTGCTGCCGGTTGCCCAGCATGTCGGTCAGCTCGACACTGCCGGCATCGGTTGTGACCGGTATGTCGTGGCGTTCGCTGCCGGTAAAGACGACGGCCACCGTGCGCGTGTCGTCCCGGTAGACTTGGAAATAGTGTCCTTTGCCGGGCAGCGGAAATTCGCGCTCGAACCGGGCGTCGCGGAGGTTTTCGTCCAAGACTTGCAGCGCGACGGCGGCGGCGAACGGTTCCTGCCGTTTCATCAGGTACATGTCGTTGTAGCCATGTTCGACGTGATAGAAAATGTACAGCCGGTCGCGCGGAATCCCCAGCGCCTCGGCGTTGAGCAGCATCAATGCGGCATTGCGCGCCTGACTTTGTCGGCGGCCGCAGGATTTATCGTATTCGTAATCGCCAAATCCCCAGCCGCGATGCCAGCAGCACTCGGTCATCCACAACCCGGCGGCCGGGTCGCCGTGAAATTCCCGCACCAACTGCCACCACTCCGCCAGCCCGGCCCGGTAGGCCTCCTGAAAACCCAGCCCGGTGTACGGATGAAAGGAGAGGCCGTTGAAATTCGTGCCGCCGCCGAGTTCATACACTTGCCGCATAAAACCGGGAATCGGCAGGCCGCAAATCGAGCCGCCGAGGAAATTGGCCTGCGGATTCACGGCTTTGACGATTGGGTATTCAAATTCCAACAGGTCTTTGACGTACGCGGCCGGTTTCATGCCGAGGTTCGGCTCGTTAATCGGCTCGAAATTTTTGATTCCGAATTTCGCGGCGGTGCCAACCAGCGTTTCGAGGTAATCGCGTTTAATTTTCGACCAAGCCGCTTGTCGCTCAGCTTCATCCGGGTAGTGCGTCTTCAGCCACGCGGCGGACTTCGGCCCGCCGTGGGCATCGGTAAAAAAGAAAAACGTGCGCACGGTGCGATTGATCTTCAGCCAGTTTCCCAACGCCGTCTCATACGCCGCCGCGTCGAACTTGCCGGTCTCTTCCCGGAAATATTTGTTCCAATGTTCCTCCAACGACGGCGTGCCACGATAACCGCGCTCGCCCAGAATGTTCGCCCACAAGAATTCGCCATCCACATCCCGCTGTCCATCCAACTCGCGCAATTCCGGATGCTCGAACCGGCACCGGGCGAAGTTAAAGTCATGCGTCCGCGCCGCGCTGCCGGGCCGGCTGATGACAACGTGGGCACGGAAGAATCCCATCGTGGCCGGTGTGATGTCCACCGGTAGCCGGAGTGGAAACTCCGGATTATCCGGAATGCGAATGGTTGTGTGCCCCGTGCCGGCCGGCTGCTGCTCGTGGTCTTCCAACGTCCACGCCACTGTCCACTCGCCCGGCAGGGCGTAGCCTTTCGGCACGCGCAGATTGAAAACGCAGCGCTCGTTCTCGTCGAACATCCCGCGCGCCTTCGTCGGCTCGCAGAAAGTCACCGGCGCGGGTTGCCGAGCCGCCGCGCTGACTGGCGCATGAATCACCAGCTTCACTTCCATGTCGGTTTTTAACTCGTACCGTTTCCAATAACCGCGCGGTGCCTGCATCGCCTCCATGCACGGCGGTTCTTTGCCTTCCGGGATGTAACAACCAACGCCGCCAATGTCGTGGATTTCGACAACATTGCCGTTGGTGAAGGTCACGCCGATGTCCGGCCAGTAATGACCGTACCGGCCGCCAAATGCGAACATGTGGTAGCTGGAAAGATACGCCGCCGGCAAGGCGTCTTCGCCCTGGAAAAATAAATTCGTCACCGCCGTCGCGCCATCGCCGAAAACGCCATCGAGTTCGAGCGCTGCCGGTTGCTTCTGGTCTTTGCCACGCTGGACCGGTTGCTGTTTGGGAATGTCCACGGCTTTGATCGTGATCGTGTCGTTGCTGAACACCAACGCGTAGCCCGGCAACTTCGGCAGTGATTTGTCTTCCTCCGGCAATGTTTCGCCTTGCCGGAGCGTGAGCGTGTCCGGTGCGGTCCGGTGAATATTACCGGTCACCAACGGTTCCCGGCCATGGTCCTGCGCCAGCATGATCCGCCGGAACAACTCGGTCCCGGCTGCCAGCACGCGGACGCGCCCATTCGCATAAACCTCCGCCTGATACGTGCCGGCCCGGACTTGAAAGACCGGCTGATCGTCACCGGTCAGCGCCATTGCCGCCCGGTCGGCCTCCGTGATTTCGACGGCGTGACACACGGTGGCGAACCCGACCAAGAGAAATAAATATTTCATTTGCCTTCCTTTTTGGTGCGCGCGCCATCAGCGATTTGCTTCAGTGCGGACTGCACGTTCACATACCAGACATATTTGCCGGCCGAAAGGGCGGTCGCTTCCTCGATGACCTGTTGCCAAAGTTTCATCGCGCCGGCGCGATCGCCGGTCGCGGCTTTGTTGTCGGCTAGTTTATCGAGTGCCGTGACCGACTCCAATGTTTGCGGGAAGCGGTTGCGGAGTTCTTCGAGAATCGCATTGCCGGCGACAAACAGCTGCGCGCCGCCTTTGATGCCCGCCAACCGCAACATCGCTTCCGGCACCAGCGCGCTGTTGCTGTATTGCTTTAAGATTTGCTCCAAGGCGGTTTCCGTGCCTTTGGCCAGCAGGCTGTCTTCCGCCCACTTTGAAAACGGATATTCCTTGAGCACCGCGTCAAACGCTTGGAGTGATTCGGCTGCCTTCCCCTGGTTGCGCAAGATGCCGGCGCTCACGTACAACGCCTCGGCCGCCACCTTGCTGGCCGGAAATTTCTCGACCACGGCGCGCGCCGTGGTCAACGCGGCCGCGGTATCGTTGTTGACCGTCTTCTGTGTGATGGCCTGCTTGAGTAATTGCGTCGCCGCGGCTTCGTACTTTTTGCCGTCCACAAATTCAACCGTGACACCCGGCGGCGGCTCCGGCACGAGGACGACATTGTAATCCGTGACCGGTTTGCCGGCCGCCGTTTTGAAGCGCACGCACAGGCCGTGCCCGCCGCCGTAATCGTCCACTTTGCAAAGGAGCGTGTTCCAGCCTTTGTGCAAGGCTAGGCCATCGGCGCGATCCTGGTCAACATTGTAGCCGCGCTGCATCTGGACTTTTTGCACCACCGCGCCGTTGAGGATCGCGAGCAGCCCGTCATCGGAGCCGGTCCGCAGTGAGATGTTCGTCACGTCATGGTCACAGACAAGGTAGGTGGCGGCGTAAGTCATATAAAACGGAGCGGGCGGAAAGAGCATGATCGGACCGGTAAAGCCGGAGCCCAGCTCGTGATGATACGCCTGCCAATTCGAACCATCACCGGCCGGCATCCCTTCGGCCGGCTGGACTTTTCGCTCACCGCCCACACTCGCCAGCGCGTCGTACTCCATGCTCGCGCCGACGTAGCTGTATGGATAGCTATGCCGGAAACTCAGCAACCAATCCCAAACAAACCCTTGCTCAGGCGGCGTGTAACTTAGCACCGGTTGAGTTTTCGCCGGCACGAGTCCCGGCCACGCCACGAGGATGGCCAAACCAATCAAAAATGTTTTTCGGTTCATGGTTTGCTCCTTACTTGGCCAGCCCGAGGGCTTGGATTTCCATCACCGCCGCATGGAGGTAATCATTGCTGTCGTTGATCACCAGCCGGATCCGGCTGGTTTTGACCGCGGGTTGCAAGGGAAAACTCAACACGCCTTTTTTCGAGCCTTTGATCTCGCCGGCTTTTTTCCACGCTGCCCCATCCCAGATTTGCAACTCGCAATCGGAGATCCCGGTCTCGGCGGGTTTCCAATGGTGGAAGTTGTTGGAGAACACGATGACAACATTGATTTCTTTCTCGCCCGCAAAATCCACCTGCAACCAATCCGGGAACTGCCCCGGTGTGCCGTCAATCCAGGTCGTGGCGGCATACGCCTGCCAATCCGCACTCGCCACCGCGAACACCCCGTCAATCGCGTGCGCCGGCGACCACTCGTACACCTTTTTGACGCGCTTGCTGGTGACCGGCATCATTGGATTCTTCCGGTCGGGCTCGTCCGCCGGGACTTCCGCTTCAATCTTTAAGGTGGAACTCGCGGTCGCCGTGCCACCGTTCGCCGCGAGCGCCCAGTTCACGTATTTCTGTTCCGCGCCCGCGCCGGTCGAATAAATTTCGATTTCCTGAATCTCCGTCTGGGCAGTGTTGCCGGCCAGCACCTCAACGCGCACGCGGTCAGTCGTGACCGGTTGCAAGGCCAGATCGAGCAGCGCGTCGGTGTTATTGCGGGCTTCGGCCAGCTTGACGTAGTTGGTCGTCCCGGTCACGCGCGCCCACACGTCCAGATCCCGGTACGTCGCCCCCTTGTCGGTCATCGGACCATAGATCATTAGCCGATCCACCGGTGTCGAGTAAGGCAACGCGATTTCCACCCAGTCGGCTCCCCGGCGCGGCGTGGCGGCGCGCCAGCCGTTTTTGAACCGGATCCCGTCCAGCACTTGGCCGACCGGTTCCTCTTCGCTCGACGCCGTGGCGTCGGCGCCGAGCGCGAGGTCGGAAACTTTGCGGCCGGGCGCGATGGAGACCGGCTCAATCTTGGCATCACCGGCCAACTGAATGTACGTCGGCTCGCCGCTGGCCGGGATGGTGATCTTGCCGTCGGCAAAAGTCGCCGCGACCGGGTTGCCCCACATATCCACGATCTTCGCCGGCGCGACCGAGCTTTTCAGTTGCAGCGGGCGTCGGCAATCAAACGTCCACACGACCGCCACCTGTTGCGATGGATTGGTGTAGACGTTGGCATTGGCCCACTCGATGCCGAAGTCGAAGTGCCGTGCGTAAGCCGTCCCGGCGAGTTGCACGTGATTGTTGCACAGCGCGACGGCCTGCGGCAGGAGCGATCCATTGCTGTTCATCACATAGAACTGGTAATAGCCCATCTCGGTCGTGAAATAGTAGAAGTCCTGTTCCTTCGGGATGCCATACGCATCCTGCATCAGCAGCCGCCGGACGTTCTGCCGGGCACACCGGACCTGGCTGTTCAGCCCAGACCAACCAAACCCGCCCTCGGTAAAGTAAATTGGTTTTTGCGCGTCACCGTATTCGCGCATGATACCGCGGATCGTGTCGATCACCGACCGGACTTCGATGTCGTAGTTGCCGCTCAAATACGGATGAATGCTGATGCCGTCCCAGTACTCTTTCGCGCCGAGCTTGTAGAGTTCGCGGATGAAATCAATCGACGGCCCGCAGCCCGACGGTCCGAGGATGGTGATGTCGGGCGCGACTTCCTTCGCGGCGAGCTTGAGCGGCTTCAGGTAGAGTTCGAGATAATCCGCCGGTTTCATGACGATGTTCGGCTCGTTCACTGTCTCCCACACCCGGCACGCCTTGCCATAGCGTTCGAGCACCGCTTTGTAATACCGGTACGCATCCTGCGGCGTCCTGGCGAACCGCTCGTCGCCAAACATCGTGTGAAACGGCACGCCCGTTTCTTTCGCAAGCTGGTTTCGTTCCGCGAAAAATTTGTCGAGTTTTGCGATCCCGTTGGTCGTCAGCGCGCCCTTCTCGAAATCGTAAACTGCCGAAGCCTGGATTTGTTCGCGCACCAATCCCAACCCGATGAAGGCATTCCGCCAATAGACATTGCCTTTCATGAACGGGCCGTCCGGCTTCAGCCATGTTGCGCGTTCTGCCGCCGCATCGCCGGTGGTGTCCACGACGGCCAAGCTCTGTTCCTTCCAAAGCGCCTGCAAAACATTCTGTGCATCGCGGACGATGAACCGCGCGATGAAATATCCCAGCTTGCCGGGTTTGAGCGGAATCGTTTTCTCGATCTGACCGGCGGCATCCCGGCCCATGTAAAAATCAATCGGCACACTGCCGCGATCCACGACGTTGGTCCGGTAATCCTGCACTTCGTAATCAATCCGGGCCCCGGCAATCTTGCGCGCACCGAGCAGGCCGAGCCGCCGGTCAATCTCGTCTTTGCTGAACGTCAGCGTCAGTGCTGGTTCCTCGCCGCGCAGATACAGCGCGCCCGGTTGATTCGGCACAATGGTGAACTTCGGCGCCACCAGCACGGACAGCCCGGCGTTGGCCGGCGGCACGATCCGAAACGTGAAATCATATTTGCCGTGTTCGGTGACGCCCCGTGCGCCCCATCGCGCCGGGCTGCCACGCCCGGCGCTAACGCTGCCATCTTCATTCACGTTGAAATGATTGCCGGGCCCTTCCCAGCGAAACATCAGCTCCGTGCTGTCCAGATACGTCACCCGCAGCGAGCGCAGCACGCCGATCCGGTCACCCGCCACCGGCGGCAACGCCAGCTTCTGGCCAGTGTTCAAGTTTTCGGCCACTTGTGCCGCCTCGCTAAGGTCAAAGCCCATGTTCATGGACGGCTTGTTCTCGATGTGGACGTGCACTTCCTGATCGTCGAATTTGTAAGTCACCTTGTACGCGTCGGCCACGTCTTCGGCCTTCACGACTTCCTTGGTTTTTTTGTCAATGACTTTGGTATGCGTGGCAAACAGCACCTCGATCGTGCGCGGGTCAACGCGCGTCAGGTTCACCACTTCGATTTGCGTGGGACGCTTGGGCCCCCAATCGCCATCCGGCAGGCTGACGCGGCCGGTTAGGCGCACTTGCCGGACGCCGTTCGTGTCCAGTCGCCACATCTCCGCAATCTGCCCGGCCTGATCCAGCACCGCCTCATACTTGGCCAGCTTGACGCTGACCAGCGCCGCCTCATTGCTTTGCTCGCCCCATGCGGCCCACGTCAGTGCCAGCATCAAACCAACGATCGGTAACTTCATGTGTTGTCTCCCAAAAATACTTTGGTCTCGCCCACCGGGATTTCCTGCGTCCTGACTGCTGCGCCAACGTGCGCTTCCCACAGGAGCGGCTCGGGGCCACTAGTATGCTCCACGATCGTGACACCGGCAACTTCCTGCCGCACCCGCACGCGGTGCGTGCCGACCGGGATGCCGGCGGCGGCGCACCATTCGATTTCCGCGGGCAACCGCGCGTGCGTGATCAACCGGCCAGCCGCGTCCACCGCCACCCCGAGCAGGCCTTCGATGACATTCGCCACCCACGTAAAACCGACTTCCGGGTAATCGGTTCGCAGGTTGAGCAGGTCCACCATGCGCGACCACGCCAGCGCTGACCGGTCGTGGGCGAAATACGTCTCGGGGATGTAACAGCGCCGTTCGACCGCGCGTAATGTCCCGCGCGGTGCTTGGGCTTCGACTTCATTGAGCAACTGTTCGGTCCGTGGCCCCGGCTCGGTCAGGCCTTTGCCCAACAACACCGAGTGCCCGAGTCCGGTGACCAACGACCGATCGCGCAGCCGGCCCTGGGCATACCCGTGCGTTTCCGACCACCATTCCCGCCGGAACAAGTCCCGCACCGCCGCCGCGCGGTGCCGGAACTGGGCCGCCCCCGCCGGGTCGCCGCGGTGCGTGAGCATTGCGGCATACGCGAGGTTCGCTTGATACTGACTCGCAACGGCGTCCGCGCCTTGCGCCAACGGCTGGTCGCCTTCACTGTACGTGGCGATTCCCCGGTACGGCCAACCATGCAACCCTTCAGTTGACGCAATCCCATCACCATACAAGTCGTGCGTCTTCACGAAATCCACCATGGCATGCGTGTAGTAATTCCACAGCACCGGCTCGCGGAGGTAGGTCGCGTCACCGGTCCAACGGAAAAGTCGCCAGCCGGTCTCGACCAACTCGAAAACCATCGGTAGCTCGCGCACAAAATACTCATCGTGATGATAATCGATGTGATAGATGTCGCCGTCCAAGCCGAGGATCCAGACCGGCCACCACCTGCGCGCGAGCGTGCTCGTGCAGGCAAACGCGCGCAGCATCTCCAAATTTTCGCGTTCCAACCCGAGCAAATAGGCGCCGGTCGCCTGATGCGCATAGTCGCGAATCGAGAAATGCGGCCGATCCAGCAACCCCGCCTGATAGCACGGGAGGCAGCCCGGCTCGCCGGTTTGCACATGTCGCAACGCCGTCGCCGCCGCCCAGTGAAAGCCTTCCTCCACAGTGCGGTTGGAGGAATGCACAACCAAACCGGTTGTGCGCTGCCGGACCGACCGGAGCGGCCAACCACGACGCGGCGTTGGACGCACGGCTGTCGGCACCGTTGCCGGGCCGTCGTACGCGCACCGGAAGCCCAGGTAATTGAAACGAAACGTTGGGTTACAGCGATCACGGCGGTATGTGCACTGGAAAAACTCCTCACTGTCGCCGTCGCGAAAATGAAACGAACCGCCGCGGATGGCTTTGTAACGGGCCGACACATCCGGCGCATCGGCACACCATTCCCAGACATTGCCGGCCATGTTGAATAAACCGAATGGACTGCGCCCCTCGGGATAATCCCAGACCGAACAGGTCTCTTCGCCGTTTCGGTTCTGATCCCAGCGGCACCGGCGCCGGTTTTCACAATCATTCCCCCATGGGTAAAGACGGTCATCGTTGCCGCGCGCACCGGTCTCCCATTCAGCCTGGGTGGGCAACCGCAAGCCGGTCCACGCGCAATAGGCTGTCGCATCCTCCCAACTGACGCAGACGACCGGATGGTCCGCCAGCTCCGGCGGGAAATCGGTGGGTGATCCGGCCGGCACCACGACCTGCGTGTAGCCGAGATTCAGATTTTTTGGATAATCAGCCGGTCGCCACACCGGTGGACAACCGTCCGATTCATCGGGCGTGCGGTGGCCGGTGGCTGTGACAAACTGCCGGTATTGCGCGTTGGTGATCGGGTGCAACGCCAGAAACAAATCGCCGGCAATGCGCGCCAGCGCGGTTCCATCCACCGGGTTGATCAACCGGTCCGTGGAAGCAATTCCGTCCCAGATTACGGGCTGATTCATTTCCTCTTCGCCACCGGCAACTCCCAATCATCCGTGCGGAACGGACTCGCCGGCAATCCTTCCTTGTTAAATAAATTGCAGGCGTCCGGGTTGTTCCAGAATGCATACCGGACCGCGGTCGGCACAGCAACCGCCGAACTCGAAACAACCACCTCATCGCCTTCAAGCTGCGCTTTGGCCGGCAGAAAAGTTTTATCCGCGCCGGCAATCGTAAAATTCCGCAACTCGCCCGCCGCAACCAACCCGCCGCCAACCGATCGAAATTTCACACGGGCTTTGCCGTCTTTGACTGTCACAGAATCATAAATCGGCCCGCTGTACACCGGCTCCAACCCGTACGTCAACCCGAGCGCCGCGCGTGCCAGCCGTAAACCAACGGTGCGTTTGTTATCGGGATGAATATTGAACGGATCGCCGCAATCAATCGTCACCGCCATCCCGGTCTTTGGCACAGTCTTGGTGATGTTCAACTGCGCCTCGCGAATCGGGGCCCAGCCCAGTGCCGGCTCCCCCGGCTCCTTCGGCTGGCCATTCGCCACAAAATTTGGCAATTGCACGAGCAGAAAATCCCAATCCGCGCCCCACGCCTTGCGCCACGAGCCAACGAGCAACGCGATCAAATCCCGGTACTCGCTCGCGCGGTCGGCGTTGCTCTCGCCCTGATACCACAACACGCCGCGCAGCGCATAACCGGCCAGCGGCGCAATCATTCCGTTGTAGAGCGCGCCGGGCGCGCTCGACATTGCTGCCGGCGATTGTCGCACCGGTGGTGGGCGTAATTCCCGCGCGGTAAGATAACCGGGCCGATATTTCCAATCTCCGCCCAACGGCAACCGCTGGCCCTCCTGGTCACCGACCGGGGCGAGATACATCGCAAAATCCAGTCCCCCGAGCCGGCCCGGTGCGCTGAATGAAACCACGCGGACGACGATTGCGTTGCGGCGGTTTTGCGTCAAGCGGCCCGGCACCCGGCAATGCGTCGCATCGCCGGTCAGTCGTTCCCCGTTAAAATAAACTGTCGTCTCACCGTCCGCGCCGCCCAACCACAAATCCAGATCATGGCCGGCCCAGGCCGCAATTAAATCCAGTTCGCGCCGGTACCACACGCTGCCGGCCTGGCCTTTGAATTCCGGTAGCGCGTCCCAATTCACGCCCGACCGCGTGCCGGCCCAGGCCGCCAAATTCGTCAGCGCCCCTTCCCAATGCTCGCGCAGCCCGGCATCCTGGTCGGCCAACGTCGCCTGCACGGCGCCAAGTTTTGCGTCGTAAGCCGCCAGCTTTGCCGGGTAATTCGTGTCCGGCTTCTCGGAAAATTTTGCCATGTCGGCGTCCAGCTTCTGCAACCTGGCGGTGTAGTTGGTCATTGTCGCCAATGCCGCGCGCGCCACGAACGGCTCAGCCGGCGCGCCCCACGCACTCGCCTTGATCACCCCGACCGGCACGCCGAGGCGGTTGTGGATTTCTTTCGCGAAAAACCAGCCGACCGCTGAAAACGAAAACGCGCTGACCGGCGTGGCTGGTTGCCAAGTGTCCGGCACATCGCGCTGCGGTTCGGCGGCGGCGTATCCGCCATTGCCGCCCAGCGCCAGCAACCGAATCTCCGGTAAATCCGCCGCCGGGCACTCGGTCATCCAGTATTGCGTGCCGGCCAACGTCGTGCCCATGTTCGACTGCCCCGCGCACAACCAGACGTCGCCGACGAGAATATCCTCGCGGGTGATGGCGTTGACCGTGAGGCGATATGGCCCGCCGGCTTTCAGCGGATTCAACTCCACCCGCCACGCGCCGGCCGCATCCGCGACGGTCGTGACGGTTTGGCCGGCAATGCTCACCGTGATTTTTTCGCCGGCACTCGCCGTGCCCCAGACCGGCGCTTTGCCGTCGCGTTGCAACACCGCGTGATCCGAGAACACATGCGGCAATGTCACATCGCCAAAAACAGGTCCGCCCGCCAGCAGCGCGGAAAAAACGGACATGTAGATAATTTTCATAATCAGCCCATCAAAATTTCGACGGAATGGTTTTTGGCCGTCGGCAACGGGAGCAGCGTGCCGGTAATTTGCTGGCCGTCGAGCAGGATCTGTTTCACGCCAGTTTCCACGCCGGTCGGATTGCGGAAGTGGAAATTGTATTTTGCGCCGCGAAAGACGCGCTGCATCGAAAATTCCCGCCAGGCCGGGTCAACCGCCGGCGCGATGAGCAGGCCGTCAAACTGCGGCCGGACGCCAATGATGTAATCGGTCATCGCGCGGAACATCCAGGCCGCGGTGCCGGTCAGCCAGTGGTACGCGCCTTCGCCCGTCCCGGCGCCCGCGGCCGGCCCGGCGCAGAATTGTGCAAAGACGTACGGCTCGATTTTGTAGCGGGCCGGGTCTTTGCCAGCCGGTAAAATCCGCCGGTAAAGGTCCAGCGCCTCCCGGCCGCGGCCGAGCAGGGCGCGGGCGACGACATTGAACGCGCTGGCGTGCGAGAACACCGCGCCGTTTTCCTTCCAGCCGGCCCGGAAGGCGGTGATGAGGCCGATGCTCGGGTCATACCTAGAATAGGCCGGCGCGAGATTCATCAATCCGGCCGGCGTGCCCAGGTGCCGCTCAACGGAGTCCTGGCACTGGTTCAGCCGGTCGCGGTCGGCGATGTCGGCAATGACCGCCCAGGTTTGGGAATTGATCCAGATAAAACCTTCGGGTTCCCCGCGTACGCCGAGCGGCCGGCCATCATCGCGAAAGGCGCGCACGAACCATTCACCGTCCCAGCATTGCTCGTTCACGATGCGACGAATTTCTGCCGCGCGCACCCGGCACCGGTCGAGCAATGCCGTGTCGCCTGTGCGCTGGAGGAATGGCGCGATTTCGGAAACGGCCAGATACAGAAATTGCGCCAGCCAGACGCTCTCGCCGCGGCCTTGCGCGCCGACCATGTTGGCGGCGTCATTCCAATCGCCTTTGCCCATCAACGGCAAGCCATGCGGCCCGCGCTGGTCGAGCATGCGGGTGAGGCCGGCCACCATTTTGGCGTAGACGCTCGATTGGCCGCCGTCCATCAACGGGAACGACTCGTCCAGAAACGCCCAGTCGCCGGTCTCGCGGATGTAGTCGGCCACTGCCAGCACAAACCACAACGGTAGGTCCACCTTCAGCGATGGCGGCTCCGGCAAGCCCGCCCGGTTGCAACCGCCGCACGCCTGGCCGTCGGCATAAAAGAACTGCGCGATCCGTTGCAAATTTTGTTTGGCCAGCGCCGGTGCCAACGGAATCGCGCCGAACGCATCCTGACAACAATCGCGCATGGCCGGGTACTGCCCCTTGTGGAAATAGCTCGGCGCGCGCCCGAAATGGAAATTGACCATCAGCTGGTATTTGTTCCAGACGTTCATCATCCGGTTGATGTCGGCGTCTGGTGTCTGCACCTGAATCGGCGCGAACAACTCGCGCCACCAGCGCCGGGTCGCGTCAAAGGCGGTGTCATGCCACGCGGAGCTTTGCAGGTTGGCCGGGATTTGCTCCGCGTCGCGCGCTTGAATCCCAATGGCGATATCGGTGCGCCATGTCGCGCCGGGCATGAGCGTGATCCGCCATTGGCAAACGCCGGCCAGGTGTTGGCCGGTACCGGCCGGCAACCATTCGCTTTCGATGCCGACCGGATTGTGAAAGTCGCGAAACGCGCCGAGGAAAGCCGTCCGGTCGGTCAGGAGCCGGTCGGGTTTGGCGGTGGTGGTCAGGAAAACGCTGTACGGCCAGACGCGGCCATGCTCCGACCAGCCGTATTCCGGGAACCAGAAGTCGTGCTTGGCGCGAATGTGTTGCGGGCCGACCGAGATTTTATGGAAGAGCGAGTGGAAGTTCGTGTCGCCTTCGTAGAGCGAAACGTTGCCGAGCGAGAACACCGCGCAGGAATAGACTGACAACCGGCGCGGGCGCGGGCTGTGGTTGGTCAGTTCGAGTTTCCAGAGTTCGGCATCCACGTCCTGCGGGACAAAATACCGGAGCTTGGCCGCCACGTCCGCATACCGGCTGGTGATGAGGGTGTAGCCCACACCGTGCCGGGCTTCAAACGCGTCAAACTTCCCGATGGGATGGACGTTCGCATTCCAGACCGCGCCGGTATCTTCGTCTTTGATGTAAAAGAGCCGGCCTGGCAGGTCGGCGGTGGATTGGTGGAGACTGCGCTGCAACACGCCATGCAGCCGGTGATCACGGTAGAAGCTGAAGCCACCGCCCAAATGCGAATTCAGCGCACAATAGTTGCCGTTGGTCAGAAAACTAATCCACGGCGCCGGCAAATCCGGGGTGGTGATCACGTACTGCGAACCGTCGTCAGAAAAATCGCCGGGCCGCAATTTCGTACAAGTAGTATGCTTGCAACT
>Ga0316217_10002459_pt1 | contig 22246 bp, 18 predicted proteins | sample 1anoAmetaG_FD_203633 | JGI IMG/M metagenome (GOLD analysis project Ga0316217, IMG submission 203633) | Freshwater microbial communities from Trout Bog Lake, Wisconsin, USA - 1anoA | ecosystem: Environmental > Aquatic > Freshwater > Lake > Hypolimnion/Profundal zone | place: USA: Wisconsin...
GTTCCTTCTTTTTAGCTGCTTTGGGGGATGATAATTAAAGCTAAGCTTTTGGCGTGGAGAGTTGGTCAAAAGGCGATAGAACGATTTCTTCTTTCTTTTCAGTAAAAACAATTTTCCTTTTAGATGTTTCAGGATTTGCAGGAGTGATGCTTATAGGTGTTTCCTTTTAGGTTTATTCTTTGTGTTTCTCATCGCATTATAAATTTTTCTAATCTTTTTATTGATTAACATTAAAGAATTATTCATGAGTTTACATGTTGTTGAGGCTTTACTAACTCTATTTGGAAATTCGGGAAGTGTTTACAGAATCTAGCTATTCTTTGAACTCCATGGTATGGTTAGGACAGAATGTCGTGCTTTTTTATAGAATGTAGCTTATAAAACTGTATATAACTGCCCACAACATATTAAGCTATGTTATTTAGAAGATTAGTATTAAAGGTTAGCTGCTCACTCTTATCAATATAAGCACTCGAAGCATAATTACTCAAAGCTTTTACTGCGCTTAAAGTCTTTTACTCAAACAGTAAACAAAAAAGATAGATGAAACAAAAAATTTGTCAAAAAGTGCATTTCTGTCTACACAATCAAAGTTCTGAATGTTTTTTATTTCCTAAGTTAGTTTATTGATATATTTATAATAAAGTTAAATCAATTTAACGATGTACAAATACACTTACCAACTAAGTGATTCTTACAGACAAAACCCTATTTTGATTCAGCATTCTGGAGGAGAATATAGGCAACACTTGCAAGATCACACTAAAATGAACTTTTAAAACTTAATCCAAAGACCAAGAATTACTTCAGAGCCATTTACGATTAAGTAGCTTAATCCGATTGCCAAAAACCATCATAATCACAATCTGCAAAAAACAAAAATTAATTTGAGTGTTCGTAAATTCAACTACTAGATCAATAATGCTAGATTAGAAGAGCCTTAAAAGTATCATTTCATAACTCAAAATACAATGAAGACCACATAGAAGAAAAGCAACACTTATCAAGGAAATTAAGAGAATGTTTTGAAAAGTAGGCTAATAAAGTTAAATGATCTAGGAGAAAGGCATTCGTAAGCCCTGAGATAAGCTTAAATACAAAATAAGCTGAAAGAAATTACAAATAAATATAAAGAGAAGCAAACTTAAACTGACTAAAAGTTAGGTAATACTTACTACAATTATAAAGATGAAAGAATAAAAGGAAAACTCTAAAGCAGTTTTAAAGCAGCTTAAAATCTAAAGTAAAATCTTTAGTAACCTTAAATGCATTTGAGGAACAATAGGCTTAAAAACGATTATAGCTTCAATATCCTCCCTCAAACAGTTATTCAATAGAACAACTAAAAAGGGCAAAAAAGTACTCTAAAAGATTCTTTCCAGAATCACTAGGATTTCAGAGCAAATAATCCTTTCTAGTTGGCTGCATAAGCTGACAGCGATATCAATCGAAATAAGGTCAAAAGACTCATTACAAACCACCTTGAAACTGCAAAACTAGATAAAGAGAGATTTAGCCAACATCCAGTATCTTAAAAAGAAATTAAGCATCGTAGCTTTGATAGAAGAAATCCGTTGAACAACTATTAGCTTCAAAATATTAAAAATTAAAGTGAAAAAGGAAGACTTGCAGTCTAAAAGCTTAGCTCCTTACAATAAAAGATCAAAGCTTCAGTAAAGCCTTATCTAAACATTTGATTCTAAGTTGTAACTTAAAGCATTTAGTAGCATAAATATTCATTGTTTTGAGTTTTTTATTCTTCGAAAAGCTTGAAACTATATGCTTGAAGTGTTAAGCCAAGCATTTGAGCAGTTTAGCTTGCAAAAATATATTTAAAAGGAAAAATAGGTATGAATAAGGCATTTCACGATCAATTAAAACTGGATTTCATTCTAGCAATGTAGAAAATTCTTCTTCAATCTGCTTGAGAGACTCTTCATTTTCTTCCTCATTTTCAATGTTTGAATGGAAAAGATCGTTTAATTATTCGCCAATTCCGTCAAGACTCTCTTTACCTCTTCTCAGTCTTTCTCTTTATTGTTCTTAAAGTTTATGTTCTTCAAGTAAAAGCTTATTTTTTCCATATTCATGAGGATTAGTATCTTGTTTGTTTATAAGAGCTACAATGTGATTTTTATTGTTTTTGTTTGCAGTGGTTTTGTTTGGATAATAAGCACTCTCTCCTTTAAGACCCATGGATTTATTCATCGGACTTGTTGGACTCCCTGCATTCAGATTATTGAAGCTTCGGTGCTCAAACTAAGAATAGCCAGAAGTCCCAGAAACTTCATTTGAAAATTTGAGGGGACTAGACATTTTTCCTGATAAGCTACTTGTCAAATAGTTGGGTGACTCTAGTTCCTTGCCTGGAGACTTTCCCATCATATCCTTCATGGATTTATTGTCTATCAAAATATTTTGTGGCCTTCCTTCTCCTTGATATCTTTGAGGCAATTAACCTGTTTACATGTTGATACTATTTTTTCTGTTGACTAAAAACTGCCTTTAAGGGGATTTTGGCTTGAAAGATTCGCCAGACTGTATCTTCATGATTTAAATCTTATGACAGAGCTAACTTAAATGTTTGACTTCAGCTAAAAGCCCGTAATCACACTTAAACCAAAGTTTTAAGTATGCAATTATGCTTCTTATCATCGCCAGTTCTCCTTAGTGCGTATGAGGCAAATAAATCTTCACATGGCACTCACAAACATCAGGGTTTATCCATGCAAAAATATCCCTAGCTTAGTTAAAAAAAACCATGTTTTCATTTATGATGAAGTATCCATAATGATTACTCAAGGCAAAGCAGGCGTTGACAATAGTCTTTGCGTACAAGTGAGCTTTTTAAGTATTATTGTATTACTTCAATTTGATGATTTGCTAGTTTTTCAGATCGTCAATCCATATTTCTTGAAGATTGGGCTAGGATTTGCCAAGAATAATCTTAGGAGTGCCTTAAATATACTTCTCCTATCTTTTCCGATACAACTCACGGTCCTTTTCGGTTTTGAGAGGGATATTTATGCAAATCTTTTCACTTTGCTTCATCAATAAAACTAATTATACAAATTAATAGGTGAAAGAAGCTTTTAAATTCCTAGGTTGCTTGAGCTAAAAATAAATGTTCTTTTTTGAATTTTTTTGAAAAAGGCCTATGATGGCAGTCTAGCAAAATTATCAATAATAGTTTATTTTATTCTTCTTTGAAAATCTTTTTGAAAGGAAAAGTTATGAAGTCAATCATTATTACACTATTAAAAAGTTTGATTACATCTGTTCATATAGAGGAATCAATAGTAAATGGTTAAACATCTATGGTGTGGAGGCAGATTCTGCAAATTCGTCTCTCCTCTTTGCCATAAAAACCAATCAAGCTCTATCGAAAGCGTATTAATGCCTTTTTGCTGCAGATACTATTTCATCCTTTCCACCGCTACTACTGTGCTTGCCCTAATCTCTACTTCTAGCTCTCTATCCGTGATTTCTTCTCTTTTTTATATCTTATTCAACAATTCCTCACTATACTCAAACACTCCTTCATTATAAAAAACTTGAGGTACTCTGTAGTCAGGGTACATCGTTAGTTCATGTATATCAGTGAAATGTCCCAAACCTTGCCCTTGGTATTTTCCATAAATGTCTCCAATCAGTATTTGGCCCCTTTTGTAGAAATGAATTTGATGCCCTTTGTAAATCATGTGGTCTTGGAAATTTTCAAAATTTTGAGTCAAAATATTCAGCAAAGAGACCGCAGAATTATTCGCAGACTGAATCAGTTTTACAAAAGAATCTTCAAATTTGTTTGTGACTACTCTACTCATTTATCTCAGTATCCTAGCTCTCTCATCTGCGAGAGGAATTTTGACACCTTGGAATATTCTTGTAATTAGCTGTTCTTCATTAATTTCAGATAGCTATTTGAGAGTAACTCCTTATTTGATCGATTGCTGAACGCTAAGACAGAGATTTTCGTATTCAAATTTTTCTAGAGGCCAAAAGCAGAAGTTCATGCAGTCAATCATAAAAAGCTGCAAAAGTGCTTTTTCAGGCTATTCGCTTGTAATGTGAAAGTTATCCTTGTCATAAGTTTTGGGAGCAGTATAGTTATCAGCCAAGGTTTTTAGCTTTTCTCCATTGATTTTTACATGCTTTGCTTGTGCATAGGCCCATGCGCAAGTCTAACGAACTAGTTTGGATTTGTTAAACATATCTAATATAGATAAAAGAGATAATATTTTACTTAATATGTCAAATCTACTATCTTGTTTTACCTCTTGTATTTGGAGAAAAACATTTGAAGAGGTTTACTTTTGCTTACTGACCCGCTAGATTTTCCGATAAATCCTTTTACTGTGATCTATCTTGTTTCATTAAACTGATTAAAAATTATTAAGATTCATTTGAGATGAAATAAGAGGAATCTAGCACCCAATAGATGAAGCAACAAGTTTACTCAAGATAATAGTATGCAAAAGCTAATTTCTGGGATGAAAGGTATTCCTAAAAAGGTGGATTCTTCGATTGGTATGCTGAATACCCTGAGCTGAAAAACGCCTTCTTTTAATATGCCATCAACAAAGAAGACCGCATTCTAATGGTCGGCTGCGGCAATAGCAAACTTTCAGGACAAATGTATAAAGCAGGCTACACCAATATCGTAAACATCGACATCGCCCCATCAGTAATTGAGCAAATGAAAGCTCAATTTCCCTAAATGGTTTGGTAGGTAATGGATGCAACTAAGATGAGCTACAAAGATGGAGAATTCGATGTTGTAATGGATAAAGGCACATTAGATGCGTTGATTTCTGGCAAAAACTACGAAATCTGCACAGCCATGCTTAGATAATCCGCAAGAGTTATGAAATAGACAGGTCAAATCTTGCTGATTACCTATGGCAGTCCTGAAGGCCGTAAAAAGATATTCGAATCAGCCCTACCTTTCTAAAGCTATGACTATTATCAATGCCGAGCAGAGCTCAATGATATCAGTACAATGATAAATCTGATGAGAAGCAACTTAGGAGGGCAGAAGCTGAATAATATTCTTAAAGATACAGTCGCTTTTGCCAAAACTATGAAAGAATTCTCGATTATAAAAATGATGAGAAGGAACAGAAAGAATACAAAGCAATTCATCGTTTGGAGTGGAATGTAGAAAGCAAAGATTTAAGTAAACCCGACCTATGTTCAAGAAAAATAGGCATAACCGGTCATAAAAAGCATTAAAAAAGAGTAAAAGTAATCAGCTTAGCCTGATAGCAACACAACAAAAGTCTAATAGCCACCAGTTTAGCAAGAAGAAAAGCAGAGTCAGAAATAGTAATTTACTTACCAGCCTAGAAAGCAATCTTACGTTTATGTCTATAGCATCAGGCCGAAATTCGTTACAAATTTATAATAAGTAGTTGGCGAATCTAGCTTTTAACAGTTGATTTCTTAGTTGAGTTCATCCTAGGGTGATAAGCAAGTGTTTGCTGGCAATCAAGAGAATACTCCACTTAGCTTTTGCCTTCAAAAGTAGCATTTTGTAGAGGTCCTAAAAGCAGCAAAATATTTGAAGGAAAAAGGCATTAACTCATCTAGATTTACATTGAATGAAACTGTGCCTAGTAAACCAAAGTTTCTGAACGTACATTTGCTTCTTGATCAAAAATAAAATAAAATTATAGCTCTAAGAAAGACTAATTTCAGCTTAAAAATCAAATTTACCCCAAAATACAATCTCTAAAAAGCTTTACAAGATTTGAGCAAATTATCAAAGCATCTTACTTCAGTTTGCAATCTTCATCCTTGCCCAAAAACTTATGCTCTATTCCATGTGCTTAAGAATCGGAATTTCGGTCCCTCAGTCAACTCTCTTCTCTAAAAGTTTTGGTTTCCTACCTACGCTATAAAGCAAGTAACATATGAAGACATTGAGTTGAACTTCAGCATTCCCCCAATTGTCAAACAAATATAAGCCTAAATCACTGAGTAAATAACCAAGTACTTTAAACCCTTGAAAGTGGTAATAGGTGCAACTCAGAGGGGATACTTGAGCTATATTGATCTTCAACTTGTAAATATTGTTAGCATGGGTTGCCTCAGCTATTCCAACAAAAAGGTCGATATTGTTTTTTAGTAGTTTTGGCAGAATGATGAGTTAAATCAAGCTATAAGTAAATTGGCTTTGACGTAAAATTAACTGTATTATGAGCTCGAAAACACGATTGCCTTACCAAAGGAGATAGCATCAAAAGTGGTAGCCCATATGCTGGCATTCTATTGATGTTGTAACCAATGAATATTCTCTAATAGCCATAAAATAAAGCAGTTCTAAAAATGCCTTGAGGGTAACATTCCTCAGCACATAATTATAATATATCAATCAAATGTTTAAAAACTTCGCAAGGAAGGCAAGAGATCTAACAATAACAACTTTGGTATTTACAGGCTGCGGCTACAGCTTCATCCATTACAGGACAACCTAAAACAACAAAAGGTATGTCTAAGCCATGAAATCATAGACCCTCAGAGACGCTTCTAGATTAACCAACCAAAGTTTCGGGATCAGCTGGGGATTCCAAGCAGATGACACCATCATGTCCAGAATAGACTCAGGCGATCTCTTGTTTATCCGGTTTGAATGCATGGAGTGCATCACTCCCACCTCCATGATTAGATGCTTGTTCACTACTTCTCTGTACCTTGAAGAGTAATACCATACGGTAGGCTATGCCTATCGCGATGAAAGCGGATTGTATGTGCTTTACAACGAATTTGGGGAGACGAAAGTCAAAAACTATTGCGAGTTGATAAGTCTGCCATACATAAAGTCTCTGACCTTGCAAAAAAGGTCTAAAAACCTGCTGAAGGCACACGTCAACCTACGAAAAGAGGTTGACTTCGACAAAGATATCGAATAGTCAAGTTTGCAATTCGTAAATCGAGTGAATAGACTACTGGGAGGGAAAAGGGAGTTATCGAAAGTTGAGGATTTGCTGAGTGGGGAGCAAAAGATCAACATCCGCACATAGACTAACAATACTCTCCGGTCTTTGTGATTTATTTTAGTTTAACTCAGTACTGCTTTATCTTAACCCAAAAATAATCAAGATATGATGTTCTTTGAAACTCTTCAGGCAAACGAACTTGATAGATTTTGCATTTTTGCCTTGTCTATTGAACCATACGATAAGTAAGATTATGGCTAGATGTCATCGAAAATATCTCTATGTTGAGTGTTAGATTTAAATTTAGTTGAGGTGGGTGTTTTTGGCTGAACTAGCCAAGACTATATCATCTTCGTATACTTGATTGGAATACAACAAACAATAGGCCAACTCTTTTGTCGCCTCGGCAGGCTTCTTTACACCTTTGCCCATCTTGGTCATTTTTGACTGTCTGACCTGTCAGGAAAATAAGGGAATATCACCAAAAGACTCAATTAATGCGAAAATTAATTCAACAATTTATAATTATTCTCCCGAATGAAACTGACAATAGTTCTATTACTTCTCGCCCTGGTAGCAGTCTGCCACTGCTTCACTGTGCTCCCAATCTTCCAGAATCTGCGAGAGAAGTGCTGTACTACTTGCACTGCCCCTGCAATCAAGTACTACACTCTCAAAAACCAAAAGTGTGGAGAGAGCTGCATCGACCCCAAAGACTTCGCAAGGATCAGAATTTTCGAACCAAGTTTGACCAAAGCCGATACCAACACTCCCTGCAAAGATAGGGATTACTAGAATTACATCGGAACTGAGACCCATGGAATTGGAAGCCTTAAATCAGTTATCGATATGTATCTGCAGAATGCATGATATCTCTAAAAACCATAATGAACAAACATTTGTGAGGTGATTATTGGTGAGTTGGAGGCTGTTTGAACTAGAAAAGCCTATTACCCCATCGAAAACCCATCAGAATATTCGAGATATATATAAACACAAGAAGATATATTAAACGATTCGAAACAAAACAGCTGAGGTCGACGGGTATTGACTCCAAATGAGATGGCGCTAAGCGATTCCTATACAACTTTACCTTGATTAGAGCTTAGAAAGGCATAAAAACGATTGCGAACCGTAATGGCGAGATAGGGAACTCAATAAAACAGTTTAGGAAGAACCAGAACTCCCTGCAAGATGAGCAATCCAATCTAAATATCCAACAAAAGCATATCATCGTTATCTAGCAGCTGTTGAGCTGGGCAAAGAAAACCATAAATGGATGGGTCCTATATTTTGATCGGTTGGTTTGAATCTAGCTGAGGTTGATGTTTTTCGGTTGAATTAGCAAAATATGGCATAGTTTTGGATAGAGTCAGATTTGTTTTCAATCTTGAACTTGTGCCAACCTGTGGTTGCGGTATACTTGTATAGATTTCATGCTAACCCTTGGTCCCTTTTGAGCTGGGATGCCTGTCAGCAAAATAAAGAAATATGATAAAAATACGCAGTTAATACTCCAATTAACCCAACCCTTATAATTATTCTACAAATGAAATTGACAATAGCTCTATTCTTCCTCGCCCTGGTAGCTCTCAGCCAATGCTTCACCCTATTCCCCATCTTCCAGAACTATCAGAACCAGGAGAAGTGCTGTGATACTTGCACATTACCCACGATCAAGTACTACTCCAACCCCAACTCCAAAAGATGCGGAGAAAGCTGTCTCGACCCCAAAAACTACCCAATCTACAAATTTTTTGAGCCCACCATGGAGAAAGCTCTGACCAACACCCCCTGCATCGACATCCATTATGAAGTTTACAACGGGACTGAGACCCATACAGCTGGAACCATCAAAGCAGTGGTAGATTTTTATATCAAGAAGCAGTGATGGCCATGATATCTCTAACACTTCAATAAATCCATACATTTGTTACTTGAATGTTGCTTAATAGTGGGTTGGGGAAAACTAACCCCACCAAAAACTCATCAGAATTTCGAATCGTGTAATACAAAAAGATATCAAATGGTTCGAAACAGGGAGGTGAAATTCATGGATATTGGCTCCCAGGATGGGTGAGCTGATGCTAAGAGCATGCGATTAAATTTGCATCCAAACTATAATAATGTTGTGGGAGCATACGTTAGCTGGCTATCCTTTACCAAACAATTGAAGGCTTGATTTCCGTGGGTTTAATCCAAATAAGCCATCCAACTTCATCAACAAACCTCCAAAAGTCATTTCTTTGTCATAGTCCAAACAGATTTATCACTCCATATTGAGAAACAGGGTGGGTAGTTGTTTTGGCAGCAAATATTCCGCTTTGGCCATACTTTTTGCACATCAATCTCGTCATTTCGGTGTGCTAATTTCTGCTCGGGATTGTAACTGCTCTAGTCAATAGCTATGCTATTTGCTAACTACCATCTCATACTAAATACTTCACGATTAATATGCTGTTCAATGCCATCACCAGGCTGCAACTCCACCCATTCGCCAATAACACCGCGATATCTAGCATTCTAAATCAAATTCGTCATTTGGTGAAGATAGTGATATGATGGGCTAGAAGAGTCAGCAATACTAGCTGCAGCTATATTCCCTCTACTCTGGGCAGCAATATACATCAGACATAGCTGATTATGCTCGAGTGCCAAAGTTAGAACTAAGGTCATCTCTTTATGGATCGAACACTCATCTGACCTGAGAAACAATCAAATCCACCCTAAAAGGGCCTATCGCCGCATCAACTTATCAGGTCGTGCTTGTATTTATGCAAAATCAATTATTCTGCGACTTTTAAAACTTATTGTCAGCAGCAAATCCGCAATCAAAACACTGAACACTCAATGGGTAGCAATCCTCATTATGACCGCCCACGGGCACACATCACCCTGAAGCAGGCCGATGGGCGGCAGAAGTAGAGTTCGGGTATATGTATTCGGGAAGTCGGCGAATTTCGATATTAATTATATTATGAGCGAGGCAGGAGAAAACAGCACCACGATGGATTCATAGTGTATTGAAGCCAAATACGGATTCTACGACCCGCAGACTAGCACTTTCTACCAGCTGGAAGTCAGCCCGCAAGAACTCATGCAGCTGTTCACTCACCCCTCACTCCAAACCAGCTAAATCGACAACAACTTCCCCATCACCTTTCAACAATGATCTACCTTATCTTATTTTCATCAAAGTCAACCCTTTACCCCTCAGGACATATCCACACCTACTAACTCGCCTCCAGGGTTATCCTATTTCAGACGACTCAGCATTAGTGGACCAAATTTTTGAGGCAGCTAAACTCAAGTGGCAGTGGCAAGAGTGACGCGAATCTAAAAGGGGTGAGACCGAATAGAAGATGTGGGATGATATGAGCTATTTGAGAGTAGAGTCAACCCCTCAACCCCTCAACCCATCACTCAACTCCGGCCAAATGTCACCCGCACCAGCCTGGCTGACACCTGCTACTAGTACCCCTTCTAGCCGTATATCCTCTGCGCAGTGTTTTGTTTGATCTGGGTCATCCAACTGTATGCGTTTGTTGGATTCGAGGCTATCTTCGATCTGACAATAATTTGCAGCTCAATTATTACCGTTGTTCATAGCTGATTGGTTGATCTGGAGAGACGAACTGTGATAAATCTTACCTATTTCTGGTCATAAATTTTGAGCATTGGATATGACAAAGTGACAGTTTGGAGCTATCAACCTAGTTCATTCAATATTGCTACGCCTCTGAGGTAAATTACAAACTGCCTCCATTTTCATCTAAGCACAGCACCATATCCAGTGCACTAAATGAAATCTTGCATTTCGGGTCGGCTATTGCGAACTGCTAGTTTCTTAAACTAGCATTAACCATAGTTGGCCAATTAGGCAGATTTCGGAATTAGGGTTGGGCCAGCCTGCCCTCAATTTAGATCGATTGCTCTGATACTGCTTGGGCAAATAGAAATCCGATGTAAATACATTGGGTGTTGCCAAATAAGTATCCAATCTAGTTAAATGGATGTCCAGTTAATTACATGCAGTAACATCCTTATTTGAAATCTAATTGTTCATAGAACCCTCCGATGACGTCAGTTGTGCACATTGTAGGCCACTACTTAGGTTTTATCGAAAGGGCAAGGGCCAAACGGGCAGACGAATAATGGATTATGATGAAGATTTTAATTGGGTCATAGATTTGCTAAATCTTATAAATTGATGGGCAACGTTGTTGACAAGCTAGCTTCCAACAAACTTGAAGCCTTCTTACTGGCGGTTATAAGTGCGTCCAGCTACTTGCTCTACAAGTAAAACAAAAAAAACGATGAGCTCAGAGACATCATCAGCAAGAGCCTGCAGTCCAAAAGCGAAGGCATCAAGGAATTCTAAAATGCACTCAACCAAGTCTATCTCAAGGAACACGTTGAGCACTTCTCCATTCGCAACAACGCAGAACACCCCATCTACAAGATCGCTATCACTGGCGGTCCTTGCGCAGGCAAGAGCACCTCTCTAAAACGCATCCAGGAGGATCTCACTGCCAAGGGGTTCAGAGTGTTCTCAGTGCCCGAGGTACCAACCCTTGTAGTTCAAGCAGGAGGCATGATCCTCATGTCCAAATTCAACATTCAGTAGCGCATCAAATTCCAGAGTCTGCTCATCCGTTTCCAGATGTACGCTGAGGACTACTTCACTCGGTTGGCTGAAATGAGCAAATCTCCTTCAATCGTGCTTTGCGATAGGGGTACAGTGGACCCTGCTGCCTACGTTTCGAAGGAAGAGTTTCAAGCAATTATGGATTAGTAGGGATGGAGTTTGGTTACTCTGAGAGATCGTCGCTACGATCGAGTTATTTTCATGTCTTCGGCTGCTAATGGAGCATAAGCCTTCTACACTCTTGAAAATAATGTAGCGAGGCATGAGGGCATTTAGGTCGCTAGAAATTTGGATAAGAAGACGCTTTAGGCTTGGACAGGACATCCTCATTTAACCATTTGCCCCAACGTCAACGGGTAGAGCTTTGATCAAAAAATTGATAGAGCTTTGAGGGCTGTGCAGAAGACAGTGGGCTTGGAAATGAAAGACAACAGGTACGAGAAGTATCTTATCGAAAAGCGTACTTCTGGTCTCATTCAGCTTAATTCCCGTTCGACTTGAAGGTTGAAGTCTGCGAAATCGAAGAAATCTTTTTGGTAAATAATGATGAGAGGTGGTCTGAGGATAAGATCAAGAAAAGAGGGCAGAATAACTCCTTCACCTACCAGAGGAAGTATAGAAGCAAGGAAAACAAAGAAGGCGATTACTTGCAAGAAATAAGAAAGCCTCTCACTTCGCTCCAGTATGTCACACTTCGAGAGGAAAGAACAGACCCCAAATACAAAGTTATCAATAGGCAGCGTTTTACTTTTGTCTACAACGACCTTCCTTACACAATTGACGTTTATGATAACCTGTATGAAAGGCCTAAAACCTATATCCTTCGGTTTGCCAATCTCCAAGGAGTTTCTGGTGATTCCTTGATCCCAGGTTTCTTGCGTGTTGAGAGAGAAGTCAGACAAGACAAAAAGTACTCACTAAGAACGATCGCTCAACAATGACGTGATTGATCAAGAAATGGATAGTCAAATAAATATTTTTAGGCTTTAGAAAATATTGAATCACTGGTATCACTTGTACTCAATAGAAGGGTGACCTCACTCTCAAAAGCTGCAGATACTTATCTTCGTAGCAGTAATTATTTTGAGGAGTGCACGAGAATCTGTTCTTCCATTTATCTGAACTCCGGATCGAGTTTATCGTCCTTGATTGCTTCTCGTACTGTCCTTTCAGCTTGTCTATCTTCTACTCCAGATACTTATTGCGCTCAAGCATACTCCACAACACCAAATCTCCATTCTGAGGTAGATGCTCAACGCTGTGGTTGGCGTATTCAGTACTGTGATGACACTGAGGACAGTTTGAAGAATCTTGATACCTGCTTCTTTAGATTTGCTGCTTCAGCCAAATGTTTTCTTCCAGAAGTTCCTGGTAGCGTTTCTGACTCTCCTCAATGTCGTAGAACTTCTCCGCAGTGCTTATTTCTCCCTTGCTACGGTCATTGTAAGCTGACTCAAATCCCTGTCTTTGGAAGGTGCTCATAATATGTTATATTTACTAACACAAATAAGAATATCAAGAATAATGCCAAAAGGCCCAAACATCCCTCACTACCATTGTCTTCTATTGGGAATTGAGCTCCAAAAAAGGATGACTGAGTGTTTGAGCTGCTGTCAGACGTTAGGACTATTCAATTAGTAATCTAAATATTAGTTCAGTAAGTTCCTTCGACCTATTTATTGGCAAAAGATAGTTAATCTACTTAATCTGGTTGAAAGCATCCTTACCGCAGAAAGGCTTCACTCCTGTTGCTAAAATATATAAGAGGATTCCTAAGTTCCAGCTATCGTAAAGATAGCTGTAAGATTTACCCAGGGCTAATTCTTGAGGGATTTTTTAGACATCCCCTAGGAAACTTTATCGCCTTTTTCGTTTTCTCAAGATAGCTGCTGAATCTACCAAAGTTATCTTCAATACTCCTAGCTGAACTCTCAGGAAATCCATCTTTAAATCTCTAAGAACAACATTGAGCTTATGAACTTAATTCATGATCGTAGCCAGTTCCTTGATACGCAATGAAACCAAATTCTAATTCATTTTTTCTTTATAAGGAATCTAATCTAATAAACTTTCTTGGTCTTGCTTTGAAATCAGAAGAGGCTCCATTACTAAATAAACAAAATTAGCATCCTAGAACACCGTATAGAGTGTGAGTAAATGCGGCAAATGGAATTTATTGAGGTAGAGTAGAATTGTGATTGATTAGACCAACTGCAGCTTCAATTATTCTTTTTAGGCACTGACTTTATCGATTATCCTGACGTTAAAAAGGGCATTTAGAACCAAATGTAGTCCCAATACATCTTTGAAGTAGGTGTGAGCTTGAATTGTTGATATAAAATGGAAGTCATTAGCAGACACTTTGCCGTATTAAGCTAAAACTTAAGGCGGTATATACTTTAAAATCGAATTCGGCTCCTCAATCTACTCTTCCTTTTTCTATCTTGTTCTAGGCGTTGATATTTTAATATCAATCTATTGGCTTTCGATCTTTTTCAAAAAGTTGGGTTCCTGTCGTTTTTCAATTAATCTTTATTATTAGCTTATCTTTAAAGTACTCTTTCTGCGGTCAGTACTATATTCACTATGAGATGGGACTTTTATGTTGGAATTTCTGCTTCCTCTTACAAGATTATTGCGAATGTCTTTAACTGTTCTTCCCTTTTGAACTTCGCTTCCAAGTGATGATTGTTTAATGTTTAGTATACTTGGTTTCAAATTTTACTTATTTTTGTCTTTATCGACTGAAGTTTGCCTTTGCGAATTCTTTTCTTTGCTCTTTTGAACTATTGAGGTTGGTTAAATATTTTTGAGAGACACATTGTTTTTCTGTTTACTTGTTTAGGGGCTTTCGCTTTCTTTTGTAAGATTCAGAGATGACTTTGAAGAGCTGCGAGTCATATTGATTGCTTTTTGGTTTAAGTTTTTATTTTCAAAGGGATTAAAAGAAGGTAACTTTTCTTTGCTTTTTGTCAAATTTGGCCTTAGCATTTGAATTATTTAATATAACAGACAATTAATAATATCGTTTAGAAATCAATAGCCAGACTATGTCATGATATGTAACTACTTTTGATTAACTTGATTGCTTTTATTCTTGAATAAACTTGTAATGGGTTTAGTATTGATTATCTTTTGTTATCATGAATAAAATTGGAAATCAGCGATATTCCTCATATGCAGATGTTGCTTATCGTTCGCCGGTAAACCAATACTCCAAAAATCAGCTCCTCAGTCGCAACTCCCATGCTATCACAACTTTAGTACAAAAATAAACTCAAATCGATTTAGTTAAAAAACGCATTTCGGCTCTATGCTTGCGAGACCAAAAGTATACACATCGAACTCTGAATACAGAGATCTAGCTCTAGAAAAAGTAGGCTATCAAAAAAGAAAGCGAGAGAATACAAAAATTGCTTTAAAAGCAGCGCAAAAAATAAACAGAGAAGATAGAGATCCTTAAACACAGAAATCTTCAGTCAAGGGCTGATAATTATTTTAGAGTAAGATCTATAAGATAGAAAAGGTAGTTGTAGGCTAAGCAAAAATCTCAAATGGTTCGTAGCAAAAGTAGATAGTATTCAATGAACATTAGCCTTCAAAAACAGGAAAATATATAGCTTAAAAAACACAAAAGCAGAGATATATACTAAAAGTCTGTGATGGGAAGGCAAGAAAGAAGCAGAGTTCTGTAAGAAAAGAGAGAGGAAGTTATCTAGCATAAAATTCGAGATGCAGAGCATTTTGGCAAACTTGAAGAAATCAAAGATAACCAACTTAAAGAATTAGGAAAACTATAGCTGATTATGGTGTAGAAGAGCAATACCAGCAGAGCTGCTTATTAGGCAAGTCGCTAAAGAACCAGCACTAAATACAGCACAAATCCAGTCATAAAAACGGCTCGAGAGTTCAATCCCTAAAGATTCAATTATTCCTTGAATTTGTATTGAGAATGTCTCATAATTTCGCATATGATCTACTTGATTTGAAAGATAACTATTTATGACTCTTTATAATTGCCTTATAAAAGAATAGATGGAGGGAGAAAAGAAAAAAAACAAGTATGCCGAAAAACCTATCTAAAAGATTAAATATGTAGAAAAAAAGTCTGAAAACTATTTAGAAAATAACCAAAGAACCCAAAGTAAAGACAAGCTAACATTCAAACAGTAGACTATCCTCAATTTCCTTGAAAAGCCACAACAGCAAAAAACAACTGTAATCAATGTTAAAGTCTAAAATTTGAGGAAAATGGGACACAAATCACTTGTGGATTGGCTTTCCAACCCCAATCATGTTTATGTTGGCCGACACAATCATTACGTTCCCGGAGCCATTGCCAGTATTTGGCAAAATCCTTTTAAAGTGAACTAATTCGGGAGAGACGAATGCATCCAAAGATTCAAAGAGTACCTACTTAAAAACGAAAAGCTGATGTCTCAAATATACACTCTGAAAGGTAAAGTTTTAGGGTGCTGGTGTGCTCCTGAAAATTGTCATGGTTTCGTACTAGCCGAAATTGCTGACACAATCAAAGAATGATGCAGATAATCATATCTCAGTATTTTTATTACACTTCAAAACAATTATTTGAAACTTATAAATGCTGAAAAAAGGAATAGTCAAATTCGCCTTTCACTCTTTTTAAAGCCCTCGGCTCAAAGGCAATAAATGCTCAGTGAGAATAACAGCCGCAGATGTCTAACTTACAGCTTCTGTCCCATACAAAGAATAGGGCATACCCTCGAACTATTTTCTACCTGTGGTAGATAAAATCGTGATTGAAATGTTGAGCAGCAACGAAGAAGTAGGCTACTTTGAACTCCCTATGAAAAAGATCTATGAAATCCCTCTAAAGAAGCATATAATTACTGTCAACTGTATAACTCGAGATTTGGTTGACAAAAGCATTAAACCTGAATAATTTGGATCTTTAAAGGTATCTGTAGTATTTTTGGAGAACTGGGTGGGAAAATTCGATGTCTTTGTTGATAGGTTAGAACTTGTTTAGCAGCAACTAGAAACAGCACAAAGAGAACTTTATGTTTAGTGCTTAGTAGGCAATGTTGCGTCTCAAACAACTCTCAAAAAGAGCAAATAATTGACCTGGTATGAGTTCAAGTAGCTTTTACCTTTTACTTTGGAGTCTATTCCAGGCAAAGTAGAGCTTATTGTGAAGGATAAAGATATGGTTAATGATCAAATAATGGGAAAGTTCGTTTTGGATCCACAAAAAGAAGGGATTTTCAACTAAAACTAAAACAAAAAGTCCTAACGCTATGAAATCACTGCAGAGAAAAAAAAGATTGTGATTTACTGCGAGACCTCATTTAAATTGAAAGAAGCGATCTCATGATTTAAATAAATTATAGAATAAGACTGTGCTTTTTAAATTAATGGGCGTTTGCTGCGATGGAAACCTGAAAAGAGGCGAAAATAGCACTTAAACAGTAAGCAAGGACCTTCGGTAAGGAAAGACTTAGCTTAAAAATAGTAATTTTAAGGCTAAAGATACAGTGCGCATTCCAACTGAAGAGGAATGGGCTACTACAAGAAGAGCAAAGGGAAAAGCATTTCCAACCAACATACCAACAACATAGCTTAGGGCACCAAGCATAAGCGTTGTTTTTTGAAGAATTATTGTGTAATTTGCCTCAACTTAGAGAGAAGATTATTTGAGTGTTGTTACCAACATTTATCTATATAACAGTTCTATTTGGATAAGGTATTCGGTCCTTTGTCATTATAAAGTTCTTTATATTCTTATCCTTCAAAAGGTTTCATCAAGAACCCCGATTCAGTTTTCTCAAACTAAAAAACTGAGTTTCAGTTATCAAAAGAAAACCTAATTAACATAATTTCTTCAAAATACAATGATTTAATGGCATCTTTTGTAAATTGAGAAGAAGTTTGCTGAAAAATACTAAATAGATGAAAATTTAAAATATTAAAGCTGCTAAATTCTCCATTCGAAAAGGAAGAAAAGCATTAAGCTAAGAAAAACAAGTAACTAGCTGAAATTATTTACCCTTGTTTTAAAACTACACAACCAGCTAGCTCATTACATTTAATCACTCAATATTACTTTTTTTTGTAAAGAAGGACTTGCAATAATGAACAAAAGAAGAACTGAAAGAGATGTTATATTTTAGTGCCAAATATAGAATAATTAATATTCAAATTACGCTGATTTTTTTTGACCTTGTTACTAATCCAATGATAAATTCAAAAGAAAAAGGGCGAATTTTAGGTATGAATTCAATTAACTTATAAATGGTATTAGAAAAAGAAGTTTGAAACATAGTTTTCAATGATTCTTGAGACAAATAAAAAATAAGTAGGGTTTCAAAGAATTTCATAGCAATTCGAAGTTGCGGTGAGTAAGATGCAACTTTTGGCGGCTTGAGGGGAATGAATAAAAGGTTTTCTTTTGCAGATTTTCAAGGATTTTACCTTGATTAGTCAGCTATGAGCTGGGGAAATAAAACTAAAAGGACGGTCGGTAGATGAAGGAGGATATGCGCTGAATTAATTTGTTTTTCTATAATAGTTAAGTTAATTTACATAATAATGATGGAATAGGAAATAACTCGGCAGTGCAAAGAAGTGCTAAAGAAGAACAACCTCCACCCCGTGAAGAGACTAGGCAAAGGCGGCTTTTCAATCGTTTTTTTGGTAGAGAAAATATAATTAAAATAAACATAAAATTAATTATACTCAGTCAAGTGCATCAACAAGAAGCAGTTCGTCAAAAGACCCTCACTTCAGAGATACATCGACCAATAGATCAATATGTGGAGAGAACTCTCCCACCCAAACATCGTTAAACTCATCCGTTCTTTCTAAGGTAGATATAGACTTAAATAGACTAAGGCTGGATCTTCATGATAATGGAGTACTGTGACCAAGGATCATTGCAAATGGTTCAAAATACTAGATAAGGGAAAGTTTTCAGCATTTCAGAAACTATGCGGATCGCTAAGTAAGTTTTAGGCGGCCTCTAGTATATGCACTCAAAAAATTTGATTCATCGAGATATTAAAGCAGAAAATGTTTTAATATCCAGCGACAAAAATAAAAAGTCAGGCAGCTTTGTCACCAAAATCTGTGACTTAGGCTTTTGCAGAGAAGATGATTAGGCTGTCAACACTTTTTGTGGCACTACGAACTATATGGCTCCTGAAATATTTTAGAAAAAGACTTATGATCTTAAGGTAGATATTTGGGCTTTAGGAGTCCTCATTTTCTCAATGCTCTTTGGCTAGTTTCCTTTCAAAGGTACCTCTAATTTAACATAGGAATGAACGTTTTTTACGAAATAAATACTAAATGCTAAAAAGGATTCAATCTAAAGGCAATGAAACTGCGCAAAAACTCAACAATAAGCAAAAACGATTTAGAGTTACTCCACCAACTCTTTTCTGACATTTTTCGAGTTGACTCTTCCAAAAGAATAGGTATACCAGAGTTACAGAAATACAAGTGGTTTTTAACTTAGAAATCCTCCAGAAATACCACCAACTAATCTGAAAATAGCGAAGATGAGCTCATTTTTGAGGAAGAAAAGATTGATTTCATAAAAAGCACTTTGAACCAAGTTAAGTAAGCATCTTTTTTGACTTCTTTAGAAGAAATTTCATTTAGGTACTACATTAACAAGTTTCTGTTGGCTTATTATGAGTAAAAAGGAAATGTAACCAAAAAATCAAAAAAGTCCTATGAAGAGCTGCTTTCTTAAAACTAAGATTTCTACAGCATGCTCACAAACAGCTTAAAGAAAAACCCAATTCCCAATTTCGCCCCAACGTTTAACTCCAAAGCAAAGAACTTTTCTGATTTTAAGGAAGGATACAGAGTAGTTGTAGGCTATGTGTTTTCCAAAGCACATAAGAATATTTCAGAAGACTTGATCTTACGAAGCAGATTGAAACTTAAATTATTTTGTTGTCATGTGATAAACAGAGTGTTTTAGAAGGAGAATAGAAGTGAAATTTTTGGGTTTTACTTCAGTTGGCTCAAAAAGGAAAAGAAGCCTCAGAAATTCTAATTCAAGTCTTTCCAAAAATGGATCTAAGAGTAAAACCCCGATAAATTGGTTCAAACAGTGGAGATAATGAACAACAAGTTCTACAAAAGAAGTGCATGATTTTCAAGTTTGTATTTTATTATCATTCTTTGATTGGTAATGATTAAAAGCATCCTCATGAGAAAATTCCTTACTTACTTATAATTCTGATTGTTGGCAGTATATTTATAAATTTAAAGATGTGAATAGCAAAATCGGCACTATTTAAGCTAGATAAATTTATTAAGAAACAAAAATGTAGAGATTTACTTCTTGGTCTTGCCAAAATGATCTTTATGAAACTGAGGAAGAGCTTCAAAATGCCTTGACAAAGCCTCATTCTGTAGGCCCTATATCAGCAGAACGTTTAGACTCTAATTATCCTGTATCTTCAATGAAAAGAAGAATAAAGAAGCCTACTTGCAGATTCACTAACAAAATGATTGAAGAAAACTACTAAAAGATAAAAAAAGACTTCAAGCGTTGTATACGTATTGTGGGTGCCCGAAAAGTTGATTAAACAGGAGACAATCTACTATACTGTTGGAAGCTGTAGACTATAAAAGTTTGGCATTCAATTGGTGATGGAATAAAGAAACTTTTTGATGTTTTCTATCAAGAAGTTTTGCAGTACAAAAAAGTCATTAAAAGACTAGAAAACTTAACGGAAGAAAAAAAATAAACCATAAAAACAGACATCTATCATTTTAGACCTCCAGTAAAAAGGGAGATTAGGATCCAAGAGAACTAGATGGAAAAAAAGTCATATCGATAAGAGTTAATGACTATTTTCAACAATGTTCTCGTAAATAAGTATATCAAGTATTAGAAAAATAAACATAAGCCAAAATTTTTCCAAAATCAGATTTTTGAGATAGACAGCTAAACAGATCTTTCATCATAAAGCTAAGATTAGGATTATGACTTTGAATACATTCCAACGAAAATTTAAATCCTTGCCATGAGTAAAAATGCGAAGGTAAATAATCTATTCCGAAAAATTTAAGGAGAGCACAACTTATCAAAGATAATCGAAGGCACAGTTTATGAAATAAGTAAAAATTCGTAAGCTCTCTCTTGCTTGAAAGGTCTCGGGTTGAGGAGCAGTCATAAAGTTCAAGAAATAAGCTCTTATGATTTCTAAAGATCAATAAACTTATAAAGGCCACAGCTGTTGAAAACACAAATGAGGAAAGTTGAACTATTCAAACGCTAAAAGTGATTTTATAAGATTCGGATAAATCATCATTTTTCATCTATTTTCTTGATAAAGCTTTAATTTGGAAGCTTAAGCTAAACAAAATCCCTTTTCGTCCATTACCCAATATTTGGATCATACTCTATAAGAACATTTCCCTATTTTAGATTAGAAATTAAGAAAGTAAGGTTAGGTTACATAAGATATCTATAAAACTAAATTTATAGACATCCTTTCTTTTCGACACTAACTCTGTAGGGTTAACCTTTAAGTACTTAGGCATTATTGTTCCTCTCTGAAGTTAAGCGAACCTGCTTGAAAAAAGAAAAAGGAATTCCTCTTTTATCGATTCCTCTGAACTCATATTACTTTTTCTCGTTAATTCTGAAGTTAATGTACCTCTTAAGAATGAAACTTTTTACTTCCAAACTCAATTTAAGTGCAAGTCTTTTCATTACATCATCACAAAGCCCATTTATTCTTAAATAGGCAAACTTATCTAAAGGAGTTGACTGCAAATTTACAATAACTAGTCTTCCTTTCTTCGCAACTTATTTAGGGACGTGTGATGCAGGTGTGACGGTTAGTGAGCTTCCCATTGCCAAGCAAAGATCAGCTTTGCTTGCTTCCTCAAACGAACGTTACAATTAGTACTCAGGTAAATTTTAGCCAAAGTTTATAATTGAATCGTAAAGAGTTCCTTTGCACTTTTAGCATTTTCGAGAAGTTTCATGTTAGTGAACCTTTTGGCTTTATCTTGTCCTAAAGTCTCTTAAAAATTGGCTTCCGCATTTCTTACATTTTTCCAAACATCTGTTCCCATGGAGCTAAGCAAATTGCTAAGGGTTGAAACCTGACCTCATATGAAGTCCGTCAGTATTCTGGGACACAAGATACTTCAATAATCCAGCCTCTTGAAGCGCAACAAAAGCCATGTGAGTGAATGAGGGAATGGCTTTTGCCATTTCTACCACATTTTTGTTAGGTTTGTCAGGGACATGCTGAGCTTTTTTCTACCAAGCTCCAGGTCCAGTTTTGAGCACTGTGTTGACCCCTGACCTAAAATCAGGAATTCCACATGCAGTACTTATGCCAGCACCAGTAAAAGCAATAAAGTGTTTGCTTTCCAGGATCAGTTTAGCTAGCTTGTCAATCTTTTGGTCTAAAACTTCCTCAGGGTCAAAGAACTATTTCTTATCTTAGTCTGTTTTGTGAGCTGTATGTGCCATCTAATAAATCTCTATAAAAGAATATTCCAAATTTATGTTTTCAAATTAGTTAAAACTGAAAACCAAAATAAACGCATTCGCTCATTTAGGCAGTGCTCCATGAGCTATCTTGCTGAATATTTAATTGTATTATTCATTTATAATTGAATCCTAAATGATTAAAAAAGA